>Ga0123354_10012904_pt1 | contig 12940 bp, 5 predicted proteins | sample TergutLab28metaG_2_FD_97872 | JGI IMG/M metagenome (GOLD analysis project Ga0123354, IMG submission 97872) | Labiotermes labralis P4 segment gut microbial communities from Petit-Saut dam, French Guiana - Lab288 P4 | ecosystem: Host-associated > Arthropoda: Insects > Digestive system > Gut ...
CCATTCCGAAAGAGGCTTTTTCGGCATGCTTCCAACAATGGCGGCACCGGTGGGAGAAGTGTGTGGAGTCCCAAGGGAACTACTTTGAGGGTGATTAGGTGTCCAACGCTCCAAGTAAGCCAGATTCTTTTTCCCGGCCAAAGGTCGGATACTTTTCTAACAGACCTCGTATACATAAGATGGTTGTAATAAATAAATACTTCCATTGTTTTACTAGAGTTTCTACCTCACTGTTAAAAACTGTCATACCCCCACTTGTTTAATTCACCTTGATCACATTTTCCAATTACACCAAGCTTTCTTTCTATTATCCACTGCCAGATGAGACTGTGATATTTTGTAAGTCAATTCTTGGTTGGTTTTGATTCCCCAAACCTGATGCTTAATTACCTAATTGTACATTCAAATTCCTTCAGCCTTGTCGCATACGTTTGTCATTACTTTATCCTTCTCAGTCATGGGGCATATTCATCACAACTAGTTTTAACTGTGTCTCATATATTTTGATTTTGTACATTTATCTCATAGTTTTGGACTTAAAAGAATGTTATTACTAGTAATAACATTGCTTACCTATGCCAATTCTCTCCTTGATATACAGTAGAGCTTCAGTTATCCAAAATAATTGGGGCCGAGGAAGTTTGGTTAATCACATTGTTCAGATAATCAAACATGCATGAGAATATTATTGTCAGATACTATAACTGATTGAGGAAATGGTTTGTAAATGGTAACCAGCAAATATTGAAATAATTATGCACACTAAATTTATTTTGAACTTAGCTAATTGTTTTACATAGCTTCAATAATAGATGCACACATTTATGAAAAAAATAAAAAACAAACACAAGTTATTACGTGGCTCAAATAAGTAACGTAAACTTGGAAATGTTTATTTTTTAACATAATCTTGAATTTTTCTTTGACCGATTTGTGATCGGTGACATTCAATTATGAACTCCTGTAATGCTAACTGGCTTAGTGATATTTCAGTATAGTAACCAGTAATTGGAAGGTACATGGTCACTTTTTTTTTTTTTACTGTCGATGGCTCAGGTATTCGATGGTTCATTTAGCTGATGTTTGAATAACTGACACTGTACTGTGTTTACATTTGAGTAGCTTCCTCAGCAGTGTAGTGTGTGTGTGCAGTATAGTGTCTGGTGTTGATTAATTTTGTCTACAGTAGATTAGTTTCTGCAATTATTGGATGCTGGGGTACTCAAAGTCTCAAAGAATTTATTAGAATGTACTACAAATTTGAGTTCATATTCCATTGATGTCAAGACGTTGCTTGCCAGTTCATACTTATATTAGCATCACTTATCATTAAATTCTCAGTATAGGACTTAGACCATAGCCTCATATTTAGGCAATCAATGGGCAAAATCTCAAGGTTCAGAGCATCTGCCCTGACAGGTTCATTATGGTGTCCACTTCCTTTCCATTCTCTGAAACTTATTAGCCATAACTATTTTAATTTCTCATTCATTGCTGTATAACGTATCGAGTTGTTTTGTGTGTTAAAGGAAACATTAATTATCAGCAGCCTTTATTGCCTGTATGAGCTGTGCATGAAAAATATAGGTTGTGGATGTGAAACCTCAAGCATATGAATATTTGTGATCATTATGTTTGTGACGGATGTCCATAAGCTTTTGGAAGAGCAGAAAAACAAACTCATCATGAACTGTTTCATATTGCAGATATTGTCTAGAAACCCAGTGAATGTTGGTGTTTTGGAGTGCCTGACTAGAGCTCACATTATGCTTGGAAATGAGGATGAAGCTGAAAAGTGCCTACAGGCATTGCAAAGTGAGAACAAGTCAACAACAGCTGTAGCATTACTGTCTGCTCTGTCCTTGAAAAAACAGTGTAAGCTGAAAGAGGCTTTGGATGAGCTTAATGCTGCAGTTTTGCAAAATCCTGATGCTGCAGATTTATGGTTGGAGCTTGGCAAACTGCACTGGGAAGAAGAACAATACACTCTGAGTTTGGCAGCGCTGTTGAAGGTACCTGGATAGAATAGAATATAATACAAGGATGGCAGCACATTAGTTACCCATGCACTTCAACCATATTTGGTCCTTTGTGCAGCCCTTATATTCATGCATCTAACAACACCACACCTTGAATATAGTGCAGTATCCTGCTGATAGAAATGTCTTCAAAGTCACCTGGTTTCATGAAATGTCAGACCAGGTGCATGAATCTTAATGTGGCCAAAGCCTCACAGTTACAAAGAATATGTGAAGCCTTTTCAAATACCTGCTAGCATGTGTCACACTTGGGACTGTTTACCAACCCAAGTTTAAATAGATGTCCTTTTAATTGATGTGTCTTGTTAGCAGCCCAGTCATTATCTTTTGCTGGTTTCTGTTCAGAATGAGCAGTACTCCACCTTTCTTAGCAGACAGTTTTTTAAGAAAGCCTTTGGTGTGCGCTTGTTTACATACAGACTGCCAGTGCACCTCATTTTTCCTGTTCATCCAGTCCCTGATTACTCACCTGGCAACCTTTGCAGATATTCCAAGTGCAGGCTCAGGTCCTTTGAGGGGATGTGAGGAGCCTTCTCTAGCTAACTGATCAGGGATATTTAATTTCTGTGAATTCCCATGTGTCCCAGTACCCATACCAGTTGAACCCTTGTATGTTTTGCTGGTTCCACCAGGGACTGATGACAATCCCAAACTAGTTTGGAGTTTATCTGGAAATTATTAAGTGCCTTAATTGCTGCTTGGTTATCTGAGACAATGTAGATGTTCCTCTCTTGTAGCTCTTTTCTGTTTTCTCCATTATGCATGCCTTGATAGCATATATTTCTCCTGGAATACCATAAGGTATCTGGGTACTGAATCAGTAAATTGACTAAAACTATCAGGCAGACTTGTAGAGTACACTGTGAATGAATCTGTATGCATGGAGGGCAGTAGGCATGTTACTGTTCTGATATGTTATTTTTGGCCCTCTGTCTACCATGTGTAATCACAGGCAGAGAATAAGGTTCATCAAGATACGGTGTGATATAGATACATCACAGTAATACAAAAGAAGTCTTGGTACAGATGAGTAAGAGCAATTATGTGGCATTATTTTGGGTGTAACATGGTCTATAAAGAAGACCTTACATGCTGGAATCAATGTTTCAAGTCTGTATGAGATTGAAGTTCTCACAGTAGTGTCTTCTGGTGTACTATGGCTTGTAATTTGTAGACATGTTTTGAAACTGTGATTACATGCTGTAACATCCTAACATTAATACTATAGATATAATATGAATTTTGATGATGGGGATGATGATGATGATGATGATAATAATCACTAGCTCTGCAGCCCACTTGGAGCCTCTGCTTCCCATATAACTTTCTGCCAACAACTCCCTATCTCTGGCTACCATCCACCATCTTTGGAGTCCCATTTTTCTTAACTATTCCACTACACCATCCATCCACCAAAGTTTATATCTCTGCCACTTCTCTCCTTCCCTTGACTCTGAAATCCATGATCCTTTAGAGCGTTTCATTGTTAACCATTCTTTGTAAATGCCATGCCATTGTAGCAAATTTTGAGAATAGTGATATGTTCATCCTGTGACATTTGAGTTCAACACGTGCTGTTTTAATGTAACGCTAATGGAACTAGTATTGTTAAAATGCAAAGTGTTGATTGGAACCTGAAACTGTATTATCCTTTTAATGGAGACAAAACTGTGAATACATGCAAAGTTTTGTCTGTTTCAGGCAACTAAATTGGACCCTAGTGTTTACTCTTGTTATGTATACTTGGGTCATTACTACAGTCTTGGTGCTAAAGATTTGGACAAGGCACGCCGTTGCTATCAGAAGGCTTTCTGCCTTAATCAGAATTGCAAAGAAGCCGGAGCAGCCCTCAGTGATATATACAGACTCCAAAATAATCCAGTAAGTACAATAAATAGCCATTAATACAGAAACATTATTTGGTAAAAATATGTTGCTTTTGTTCAAATCACTTCTCATGTAAATTGCAAAATAATGAGACAATGACCACATGATACTTGTGTTTACTGTTCTTTGTGATGGTGATAGCTGCTGAAATGTGAAGTTACTGTGGAGTTATGTGTGTTGGAAATTACAAAACAGATGACATTGGTAAAGTTGATTTTATTTTCAACAACTTTCAGCTGCTGTAAACCTATTTTCATGCAGATTAGCTCACTGAAGAGTATAGTAATTAATTTTTGCCAGCTTGCCAACACAGATGGAAGTATAGTAGGTTTCAAAAATTCTTTCCATAAGTTCTTGGGCATATCAAATTAACTGTAGAGAATATAGTTAATGTATGATTTAAAGCAAAGTAAGTGGAGCCATTTCACAACACTAAATCAACAAAATGCACAAACTTGTTGGTTTAGTGTTGTGAATTTATTTTTTTATAATGCACAGAGTGAACAATATTAGGTAAGTGGAGCCAGTATGCTTATTGCTCATCCCAGCTGTGTTTTATGGGGTATATGAATTGCCTGACCTCAAGACACAGTATTAATACTTGGTGCATAGTTTGAGCTTCACATCTGGCCTGGCCTTGTGACTTTAACAAACAGTACCAACACTGGATGGTTCTAATCCCAAAAGCAGAATCTATGCAGCACTGGATGGTGCACAAAACTTGGAAGACTGAAACTGGCATAGTAAGTCATTTAAAGTGCAGTTCAGATAAATCACTGGTATTAACCATAGCACTGCTGTTTGCAGAAGGCCAATATTGAGCTTCTGACATATGTCACCCACACTACTGGTTTTGCTGAAGCTAAGTGGGCATGGTTACGTCTTGGTCTTCACCACATAGAACAAGGCAACCATCAGGAAGCAATTGATAGTTTGCTGTCTGCTGTAAAGACTGACCCAACTGACAGGTAAAACTGAAACTGCAGAGTAATATTTAATGCTTTCACTTGGGTTGTGTTCACCCTGTACCGCTTAGTGTAGTCTGATGCAATTAAGGGCATGACATGGAGGCATGTGGGGGAGTTGAATGATAGCTGGGTTTGTTCTTGACTGTAACACTAGATGTAGGTGAATGATCAGCATCGTGCCTTAGCCACTTTACTGCTGGGCAAAGAGCCTCTGCTACCCATTGAATAGGAGGTTGGGTGAGCCCTAAAACTGGCCTGGACACTTTGGTGAAGAGAAAGATCTCTTGTTGCATCCAGGAATGGAGCCATAATTCCTTGGTTGTCCAACCTGTAGCCTAGTCACTATTCTGGCTATGCTATGCCAGCTCCTTGTTTGTTGGCATTCTTCTTTCGTTCTCCAAGTGTCTATGGGTTTTCGACTTCTCCACCAGATGAGGCCAGGCCGAACTGTAATCACCACCCTTGTCCAGTTTCTTACACCCAGTACTCTAATATCCTTCAGGACTTCAATCTGCAGTCTATTCCTTGGGCATCCTCTTGATCTCTCTCCCATAGGACTACATTCAAAAATCCTCCTTACTGTACTTTACTCCTCCATCCTATGTAAATGTCCCCACCATTTCAATCTTTGAGATTTTAAGAACTTCATTTCATTAGCTCCTCCAATTAATTAATTCAATACTTGATTAGTTTGTTGGCAATAGAAAAATAAATAATAATACAGTGTCAAACATAAAGGAATGAATCTTCTGCACTCTGTTGTGGTTGTAGATAATGAGTGAAACATATATATGATCGGATTGTCTCTATACAGTCACTGCTGGGAGAGTTTGTCTGATGCGTACTATGGTCGAGGAGCATATACTGCAGCTCTGAAATCCTACCAGCGTGTTCTAGAATTGGACCCAGATGCAGTTTATCCCGCATTCCAAGTTGGCACCATAAAACAGGTGAGCAGGGGAACTCACATAACAAGACAGTGTGTTTTATGAAGTACAGTACATTATGCTTCTTCAAGTGAACGCTTGATGGGGAAGATCATGTCTATCTTTCCACCATGTTTTATTTCCAGAACAACTCATTACAGTATCATTGAAATGTATTATGGAGGTTGTACACTAAGTTTACTCAGGTAAACTTCATTGTGGTGTGTGATGCTCCAGTACAGCTTACACTTTGCACAAAGCTCTGATTGGACTCCGTAAAGTACCTTAGAAATTACTTATCCTTTAAAAGAATGGTCGTGTCATGTAAAATACAAGTCTTTTATGTGATGTATGTCATTAAGTAACCTAATAACATGTGTTCATTAACAATTTTCTGAAGGAATTGTATTTGTTAGGAGTCCATCTGAAAGTTGTTTTATTTTGTGTTCGAGATTGTTGGTTCTTATGGAGAGTCAATAGAAGAATTCAAGAGTTTGTTACGCAACAATCCTTCTTATGTACCAGCACTGAAGGGCCTGGCGGAGAGTTGTTTGTGTCAAGCCAGAAACTTTTTTTCTCGCCAGTTGCTTGGTAGCTGCAGAGACAGTTGCCAGGAAGCTGTGGATGCCCTCTCAAAGTAAGTGTACAGTACTGTGCTATGTATATTTTCTGTTGATGTAGACGTAATTGGTTACTACCCTCATGGATATGTGCACTTCTGTTTTATTTTTCTGTCACTGTGGTGTAATTGGATACCCAGAATTGCAGTGGAAGGATCAGCCTATTCATTAGAATGGCAGAGTGGGCCTAAAGGCCCAAACAGTGATGCTCATATTGACAGAAACTGAGTTTTAAAAGTACAACTAAGAGTGGATGATTATTCTCACCCAGCGTGTCTGCATGCTTGTGCCTGCACATGCATGCTGCACAGGGATGACATACCTCTTTTCAGATGACTTACATTTTTCGTCTTGAAACATTGAATGGTTATCTTTGAAGGTGAGAGTTTCTGATGTATTTCTTACATGCAACATTTCATTTTGCTAGTAGTGCCAGATTGTGTGTGTGTGTGTGTGTGTGTTTTGATCATGTGTTGGGTACAGTTTTCTGTTGCAACTGAGCTCTCTTGAGGTGATTTACAAGTTTCCCAGTGCAGATGAATGTGACCCAGAGATACAAATTTTTTAGTGTGTGCATAAGCACATCACTACATTTGTAGTCCTCACAAGGTTAAGCATGTAACAGATGTCCAAAAATTTGATTTTTATGTGTTGTTAATTTATTTGGGTATTGCTAAAAGTAGGAGTACAATGAGGAAGGTAATAAAGTTACTTAATTATTTTTTTGGTGTAGATTTAAATGTCATTTGACCTTAGTGAGTGTGCTTTTAATCTGTGTTACAGGGCTGTTGAAGAACGCAAAGATTTGTCTTGTTTGTGGAAATTGTTAGGCAATGCTTGTACATTAGTAGCACAACTACCGGACATTTATGCCCATTTGCGGATCAGAAGATGGCTCACATATTCTTCAGCAGAATGTGAGGAAGAAAATGAATTTGTAGTCTTGGACAAAGAAAATGTTTTTCAACAAGGTGTGAGGTAGGTGGTGTCTAGGGCAAGAATATACTAATGATCCAAAGTTTTGGACTTAAATCTGACTGTAGTGTGGTATGTGTGTGAATTTCTGAGAAGCTTTTGTTATCAGACACCCTATTTTGTCCAGTTGGAAATTGCTTCTTATAGTCCTATATACATGGATGGCATTAGAATTGTAACCATCGATAACAGAATGAAATAAAATGGTTTAAATGAAGTTGCTGCTTTATCCACAGTGCACATAGTTTTGCTCTAGATTATGCTGTCAGGAATAGCATGAGAATCAGGAGAGGCTAAACAAATGATTTAAGTCAGTCATTTGCATTAATTTGATGAGTGATAATGTAACATAACGAATAATGTAGAACTTTTTACAAAGAAGTTGGTAATTTATGTAAGAATAATTGGTGCTAAATGTATGAGTATGTCAGTAAACTAAAACGAACAACAAATTCATGATAGAACTATATGTAATACTCATTTGAAAATATGTGACAGTTTTAAGTATATGGGGGTAAAATAACAGAAATGAAGTCTATAATGAAATTGGCAGAAGAATAAATTCAGTAAATGCTTAACTGATTCATTCCATCTGCTTTGCAAAACACCACCAATCAAGAAATATATATATAAGACATTAATTTTGTCAGTTGTGTTATGTGGTTGTGAAACATCCTAACTTCAGGGGAAGTGAATTTGAAGAATACTCAACTGCTTGATTGTGAAGAAATGAATTGGAAGAATACTCATCTTGGACTGCTTGACTGTGAAGATGAAGGCACTATGATCCTTCAGATTGTTACCCAATGACACATTGTAATATCCCAGAAGTCTTGAATCCTCAAAATCTGTCTAATTAGTTTCATTTTCCCTAGTCCTGGTAAGCAGTCCCTTTTCCTTATTTCAGCCCATGTTCTTTATTGTATAAGGACAGTTAGAAAGCAGACATATCATCGGTGTTAACCATTCTGTGTAGACTTTTTTGTTTTTGTGTTTTAAATATTTCAGGCAGGTTACGATGAACTTTTAGGTTATGTTTGTCAGCTGTCACATACTAGAAATAAGTAATAGTAGAAACTGTACCTGGAAATGCCTTATTTACAGAATTGTTTGGTTTTATTACAAATCTTTACACAGGTGTTATTGTCGAGCATTGAGTTTATATCCAAACAACAGTCTTATATGGCATGACCTAGCAAATGTTTACCACTTGCAAGCCAATTTCTTGAAACCTTCAGCCATCAAAACACAACTGCGAGAATATGCCCTTGCTGCTGCCAAGAAAAGCATTCTGCTTAACCCAAGGAAATGGCAACACTGGAACTTGTTAGGTGTTATTGCATCGTCTGTAGGTATGTGCTACAATTGGAAGTTAATATCACCTGGTATACACACATATAGTCCACTAAAATATGTTTCCATCTTTTTGTAGAATTAAACAATTTGGATCTAGCACAGCACGCATTCGTCAAGTCCATTCAGTTGGAGAACAACAATGCTATAACATGGACTAACTTAGGAACGTTGTATTTGTGTTTAAATGAAATCCAATTGGCTCATGAAGCATTCAAAGTAGCCCAGAGGTCTGAACCATCTTACGTTGAAAGCTGGATTGGCCAGGTAACTGTTCTGCATAGCATCCTTTTGTAATTGCTGATCATGTTGGCCATGTGGTCCAAGGTGTGTGTCATTACCTACCATTTGAACACTACAGGGACTGTAGGTTCAAATCCCACTCAGTGTGTGTGTGTGTGTGTGTCAGCAGAGACCTTGTGACAGACCAGTCTCTCATTCAAGGAGCTCCACTCTGTATCTAAAAACATCATCCATAAACCTGGAGAGTAGGGGCCTGGGCCCCATTGGCCTATTGGACCACATGGATGGATATTTTATGTAACAGAAATTATGCATTACTGTTTACAAGTTACGTAGGAAAAATGAGAAATACATACAGAAGCTTAATTAAATAGCATGAAGAGATGTGACAACTTGAAAGACGTAAACATAGGAGGGAGTATAATGTTGAAACAGATTTTAACCCTTTGGTGCCGGAATTAAATCCCTCCATGCAACACAGTCTGCCGAGATTTTTTGCTGCAGGTTTTAAATTTTAATGCTTACTCTTAAAAAAGAAAGCATATCTCATAGACTTTCCCTTAAAAAATTTAATGAAATAAAATTTTGTACTCTGCTTATGAATTGGCTAATCCGGGAAAAATTGTTCACCTACTTTTATAATAAATTTAGGCTTGTGAATCGCATGCATTATATAAAATGTGGTGTAAATAGTTCGTTACATAATTCTGGTTGCTGCAGAAGGTCTGTGGTACCTTGGATCACTGTTTTATCATGACTCACAGTATTCACAAAGAGGGTGATTTACAATTATTTACTTTGGTGTGATATTCTGCGAAAAAAGGCACCACACACAAATAGGCCTATGTCACATCTGGTGCACTTATACGCTGTGCCCTTTCTTTAGCCGCAAGAGGAACACAGACGAGAGCGTAGTTGGGTTGATGATTTTGCTGGCCAGTGTTTGTTATGGCGACTCTTGAATCGCAAAACATATGTTGCACCCGCACTTGGTTTTCCAACCAATCTGGGGTGGGGCGATCTTGGCTCTTTCCAGCTTTCTCAATCAAATGCCTCACCAGAAGGAGCCTGAAATCTCTGTGGGTATATTTAGTCCCACATGAAGATAACAGTATCCAACTGCTGAGTAGTGCTAACAACTGAAAATGTCTGCCTTGTTTATTTTCCTCTGTATGACTTGCACAGTTTCAGAAACCTGATGCCACAGATATGAATGTCTTCTACAGTGACAGCAAGAGAGACATAAAGCTACGATGTGAATACTGTATAAAATTCCAGCTATTCAAGTGTGCCCAAGATGTTTTTAGTAGATTGATGGCTGTGTTTTGCATGTTATTACCCCACAACCCCTACAGATTATCCCAGTACTACAAGAAGCACGTATGTGGTCCCTGCTGTAGCTGTAAACATAGTTTTTTGTGGATATCTCCGATTTTTTAGCATTAGTTTTGTCTGAATTATGGGTACAATACACCACTGACAACCTTTCTGGTCAACAAAGAGTGTTTGCTTCATAGGCCAGTGTTGATATTTCAACCCACAGTGAACTCCAGTGCAAGGTATAAACAAAGCTAGCAGTGTCTAAAACCTTATTAGTCAGCTGGGACAAAATGCACAGTCTCTATGTGTCGACTTGTAAATCAGGGAGGATTGTGGGGGTGTTTAGGAGGTGGAGGGGGTACATTCTGGCTCCACAGAGGAAGCTTGACCTTCAAGGGTCCCGCAGCATAGCAAGCCACTACATTTTATCAGATGGGAGTGAACAAAATCCTCCAAACTCGGACACATTGTTTGTGACGTCTGTATAAGTCATTCGGCAATTTAAAGGGCTCACTGCACTATGTCTTTAGAAGTTGTTTAGCTTCAAAGGGTTAAAGAAAAAGAGCATGGGCATGATTTATCTAGCTTAGGAGTTGAGTGAGCTCTTGTGGTTTCCATGAGAGACAGGAAATTTCTTGATTAGCTGAATAACTATCAGCTTCTCAAGGAGGGGTTTATTCTTCAGAGTTAAGTTGATTAATTATTTTTCCTAGTGTCTTGCATTTTTGCTATAGTTTGGACATAAAAAACTATAGCCTTATGGTTATAAATACTAATGTTTATTACAGGCTTTGGTTGCTGAAATCATGAAACATGAAGATGCTATGGATTTATTTCGACACACCACACAGTTGGGAATTCATATGGAGAGTTGTATTGGATACTCTCATTGGGTCTGTTCCACTCTTAAAACTTCCACTAATCACAATGACCCACATTATATATATAGCATTGAGAAGATGGATGCTATTCCAGTGGCTGGGGATGCCATGGGCTGGTACACAGGTGAGACTACTGTGAGATGTTAGTGTTTTGAGGGATGTCAGTAGGGCATCAGCAACATTTTAAGCTTTGTACTCTAAAATGGAAATTTAATCACTCATTTGCACAGTTGATTATTTAAAAAATAGGCAAAGTACACTTCACAGCAGAATTCATATGACCCCCTTGGTGATGTTTATATATTAATAGTGTTATCCTTCATCAGTTCCTGCTGTCTTATACATTCTTTAGACAACTGTTATACTTGATAAAGTTGCATATATAGAATCGTGATTTTGATGTAAAAAGAAGAAGTTTGTGGGTCTGTAGTAAAAACATTCACTGCTTTTGTTTAAATTACTGACAGCTTGGTGTGAAAAAGTTAAATGGTTCCACTGCATATTCAGTGTATTGCATTGTACATGTTTGCTGTTTTCATTTATTATTCAGACACCTTGGCATGAGAAGGGCCTGCAGCAGCAAATGTAAAAACAGACTGGACAACCTCCTAGCATTTTAGACTAATTTTTATGTGGAAAATGGTGATATGGACTTACAACAGGAAAGCCCACTGTAGTCTTCTGTATCTGTATGTCAACATATAGTAGAAATCCTATAATCTAGCTGTGATAACTGGTGGGGTATCACACTTCTATCTATACCAAGCAAAGTTTTTACTAGAATATTGCTTAATAGGATCAAGGAACATGTCAACTATAGACTCCGAAGGGAGCAAGCAGGTTTCCGTCCAAACCGCTCTTGTATTGATCAAATCAGTACACTGTGGATAATTATAGAACAATGTGTAGAATGGTCGTCTCGACTATATGTAGTATTTATTGATTTCGAAAAAGCATTCGATTCGGTCAACAGGGAGGCTATGTGGAAAGAAATGAAGAACTACAGAGTGCCAAAACAAATTGTAGATCTTATTAAAGAGACATATCGAGGGTAAATCTGTCGAGTGGTACACGAGGGGTGTGTGTCAGAGCCATTTCCTGTGAGGACCGGAGTGAGACAAGGGTGTATTCTCTCACCTCTTATGTTTTTGATAATGATTGATGCAGTAATGTGTAATGTAAATTGAGGCAGACGAAGAGGTATTAGATGGGGTTTAGTTGACAGGCTAGAAGATCTGGACTTTGCTGATGATATGTGCTTGCTGTCTGAAGCATATAGAGAGATGCAAGCAAAACTTGGAGACCTGACACAAGAAGCGAGAAGGGCAGGATTGGCAATTAATGTGAAGAAGACTAAAGTCTTAAGAATAAACACGAACAAAAAAGAACTGTTTATGCTCGGGGATGAAAGTATTGAGGATGTGGAAAGTTTTGTATATCTGGGTAGTAAGGTCACCAAAGATGGAGGGACGACGCAGGACGTGGCTCAAAGAATTCAAAAAGCGAATGGTGCCTTTGTACAACTCTACCCAGTATGGAGAAATAATAAGATATTGACTAGGACCAATCTTTGCATCTTCTGTAGAAATGTAAAGGCAGTGTTGCTATATGGTTCTGAGACATGGAAAGTGACAAAAATTATAACTTCAAAGTTACAAGTGTTCGTCAATCGCTGCCTAAGAAGAATTCTGAATATCCACTGGCCGGAAGTGATTTCAAATGAGGAAC
>Ga0123354_10012906_pt1 | contig 12939 bp, 8 predicted proteins | sample TergutLab28metaG_2_FD_97872 | JGI IMG/M metagenome (GOLD analysis project Ga0123354, IMG submission 97872) | Labiotermes labralis P4 segment gut microbial communities from Petit-Saut dam, French Guiana - Lab288 P4 | ecosystem: Host-associated > Arthropoda: Insects > Digestive system > Gut ...
CACATGTGCTCGAAACATGTAGAGGCATGAAATAAAACTTATTGTGAAACACATTTTGTGCATCAAGTTGGTTAAATACTGAGATAAATATACTGAGATGCACGGTCAGCAAAACGTCAAAAAAAACATTAAATCATGTTCCACAAAATCGTCTTTATTAGCCCATCAGTCTCTGTTTTTAATAGTCATGACATATGCAACTTCTGCCATGTGTATTATTTGTAATATATGACCTTATAATTTTCTAAAAATTATCAAAAACGTTTTCTCAGAATTTTCTACAGTGTAAGTAGTGAAAATTCCTTGGACATCAGTGATGTATAAAACTTGCAAGGAATATAACTGTGAAGATTTCAAAACGATATTGAAACTCTCGGTTCCATATAAGGCAAAGAAACTGTCGATATTTGTTTCCCAAATGTAAATCCTCAAGAAGACTTCACACCGTCTCTACTCGTAAAGAAATTTGACTGTTTATATTTTTCTGCAGACGAGTTTTATTCAGTACGTCTCATTATATTGTCTTCTCGGTCAGTGACATTAGTAACTTTCACATGTGAACCAGGATGTGAACTTCCCCTCTACCAACTACAGTTTCGGAATGAGGAGCAGTGTGGGGTCGAGTTGAAGTGTTGACCTGAGCAAATCTAATTTGGTGGCCCGGTACCTCCAAATCCAGGATTGGAAGCAGCAAGAACTGATGGTTGGATCGATGGCCTGTTCGGGTTGTAGACCATGAGTGACTTGGCCCTCAAAACAGGGTACTGGAAAGGGGAGGTAGGCTCCCACAACCGTCGACATTTGAGCGGCTCCATTTCGCAAATGATTTTGATTAAAGTCGAATTTCTGCGCTGAATTTATTTTACTTACTCTCTGTTAATTTTCGTACAGAGTAAAATCGCCATGCCCCATATGTATGAATTGAGATCTTTTTCGAGATCTGCTTTCTTTTGCGATTTTTCACATCGTAGAATGGTATTTTCGCCTGGTATTTCGGAACAACCTATCCTTATCAACTTCAGGAGAAAATTAGTCTTCTTGTACTGCTTGTCCCCTGAAGATGGGGTTGCCAGATTGTCCCGAAACTCGGTGAGAAAGTATTATTCTGCGCTGCATAAAATCGTAAAGGAGCGCAGATGCTATTTAAACCCGGGCCTGAAGCCTGAATCACGTGAGATATTATTCATGTAACGCGTGAGTTTCGTGTATGAACTGTACATTGTTGTTGCGAGAAACAGACGTGCCCCAAAAACAGTAGCATGCCTTGAAATACGCGTGTCTTTTATGTGCCTGAAATTGCAATTCTTACTTTCCTATATTAAAACCAACTAGATATACTAATTTCTCAAGTTTATTTTTGGAATAAAATCTCTACATGTTTCGGACAGTTCCTCTGTCCGTCATCATCAGTTTTTCACTGTACACACAGCAATGGTATATGTCATACAGGTTTGCTGACAGCTTGCTCGCAAGAGGAACTGTCCGAAACATGCAAAGTTTTTATTCCAAAAATAAATTTGAGAAATTAGTACATCTAGTTGATTTTATTATAGGAATTGTTCACGATGCACGGTCACCTGAACGCCAAAATCTTACTTATTTAAAACTTCATATATGTTTGTCACAGGAGAAATACTGTCAAATGTATACAGTGGCCTGTATTTTACAAACTTATCAATAAAACTTAATTTTCGTAAATTCCCGGACTTCGGTATTTACTTCATTTCTCCCATTCATGATACAACTGCAGCAATAATTGTTTTATAACTTTTGGGGGGGGGGATTTTCGGTTCAAGGATATAATGTCTTAAGAGAAATTATTTATAGTGCTGGTCCATTATTTGAAGAGAGTTAGAGATTTTAATAATTCTCCAGCTGCAGCATTGTTACCAACATTATATGTAATTTCAATATTGTACTCATAAATTGACCTTATTAGCCACCACGTACTTGATATGCTTTTATCCCTGCCAGTTAAAAGAGACAACAAATGTTTGGGCCTGGTATGAAATGAATGAAATACAATAACAGCAGCTTGATGGATCTGACGTTGAAAAAATTACCATAATAGAACTGAGGTGACACATATTACATAGATGTGGTTTCGGTATTGATATGTAATTAGAATTACTTATGTCCCTTTGATAAGCCATTGTTTGATAACGGATCTCACTCTTCCTGCCATCAGCACCAAACTGTGGATGGGACGACGTATGCAGTTGATATGTTCTCTGGGGCTGTAGCGTAGTGTTTGATGTTAATGGTTTTAAAAACTTAACCACTTCTTGCGACAAACTGATCTGTGTCTGCCACATGTTTGTTGGGGCAGGAAGCCAATTGGATAATTTCCATTTCTCCTCCAAACCAGTTCAGTTCCTTTACAGCTCACGTGATCTTACACATCACCATTGCCACCCCCTCCTTGATGGTTGGTTTATGGCGTCTTCGATACCGTCATCTTTCCCTTCTTTTCCTTCGAGTTAACCTTTGTCGACGCGGAGTGTCTCGTCCTTGCACAGCAGTGGCGACCTATATCCATCGAAACGTACCAAATTTCCAAATTCCTAATATTCAGCAGCCCTCATTACTTTCTGAAGTAGGAAAAGTGACTTCGTTGGTAGTTTTTGAAAAAGATGTAGATTTGAGATATTTTTCTGTATAATGTAGAAAGGAATAATACAACGTGCGGAAATGTTTTCAGCTTTGGTTTGATGACGATGAGCGAAACGTGATTGAGCTAGGCACATGACGTTAGGAAATGAGTGTTCGCAGATAATAGTTGTGAATTTTAGCTTGTAGGTTTAGTGGTTGCAAAAGTGGCGCATGTGCCGTACTTTGAAATCATTTCCGATAAATGTAACATAAAGATGAATACGCAAGTAAGTAATAAGTCCTTCACCAAAATAAAATCAAATTGAAACAACAGCAATAATAGATATCTAATGCAATAAGATCCTGCAGTAGAGAGGCAACCGTAAAGAGTTTGCTTGGAGTCCCTTCTTGTTGCTGTAAAGGTAAAGTGATCCCGTTACAGTCCCGGTGTGGCCCAGAGGGTGGGTAGAGGTATAGCTCTACTCTTCCATGACCGCGGCACTAGAAGGGGGTGAGTGGTCAGCAGCACGCCCCGGCTGCAATTTACCCCCGGGAAAGTCCCAGTACCCATTGTACAGGAGGCTGGGTGGGCCCCAGGGCCGGTCTGGGCGGGCGGAAAATCTCGTCCCCACGGGGATTCGATCCCGGACTGTCCAGCCCGTAGTCAGTCGCTATACCGATTGAGCTACTGGGCCCACCTTGTTGCTGTACGAATGTAAAATGAATATACTATTAATCAGACTTCATAAGATAACACATGGCATCGATATCGACACTTTTCCTGGCCCCCAGAAATTACACACTCGGTGTGAGGAGCCCTGATAGGGGTCGCTGGACTGAGAGTTGTAAGTAGTTCTCACATAGGCGTTTTCCGTTCGCATGAAATAGAGAACATACACCGCTGAGAGATGCTGTACAGTTCTTTCTGGGGACAGGACGAACCTACGGTATTATGGAACTGCCTGGATGGTCGTCCCCCAGGACCTCACTCGGAGAATTTCAAGTACTTCTGTACGACACACGCTTTCTCTCTCTCTCACATACTCTCTCTCTCTCTTGTTTCTGCGCCGAACAAACTCGCTGGATGGTTTCAGCTCAATGTTCTATATACACCCTGAGTTGTTCGGACCCCACCGCACGATATAAACTGCCTACAGTAGACGACAAATATTTGTTGACTGCATTCTCGGTGGTACACAACATACTGTCTATTGAGACGAACTCATGTGTCAAGTAAATGACTTAGACTTGTATTAAGCACACTACTGGATGTTTTGTCTCAGTCTGTTATGAACCTCTTAGGCAAATTTAGACTGAAGAATTCTCCAGTGATTATGTTTAAGATGTAACCTAAATAGCTACAGCTACAGATGTGTTAAATGAATCTAGCCTAATTTATAAATATATATATATATATATATGCATATATATATAATATATATGTCTATATATAGTGATTTAGGTTACATCTCAAACATAGTCACTGGAGAATTCTTCAGTCTAAATTTGCCTATATATATATATGTACACATATACGTATATACACGATTTTATTCTAACACTTCTAAGTATTTACATTTACTGCAACACATCTACATGTTTCGGTCCACTACTGGCCCATCATCAGACTGTCAAACAGAAACATATTAAACGAGGTAAACATGCATAAAAAGTGTAGGCTTTATTTGTTTTATGTTATCTCATTAATTATGAAAATTGGTTAAAATGTTTCCTTATGGTGTCAGTTAGTAGCTGTTATTTATGCAAATCCATCAATTTATAAAACCATCTATTTTTAGAAACAATGTGTGTGAAAACTTTGTACTTCGTATTTTAATAGCTTTCTGGGATCAGAACTGTACTCGAACTTTCTCTACGTTGAGATTTATTCTTCATTGAATTTTAAATTTTTTATACTTTGGACTTGAGATTTACCGACTCGTTGTTTGTTGAAGTGTAAATTAGCATTCCGCCTTTATACCTGTGTATTTATCTATACAGATGTTTAAACACAGCTGGGTGACAACCATCAAAATAACCTAACCTAACCCTAACATAACCTAACAATGTTTTTAAAGGAATGCCTACATATAAGCATGCCTTTTGCATGGATATGATTAAGGTTGCATTTTTTAGTGAGAAATATTTAGACAGGTAAGCCAAACGTGCCTCATTTATAAATTATTTTACGCATTTATCATTATTTACACACATCAGAAATAACACGATTGGAATTTGCTCTGTAGCAACAGACATTTTAATTAAATTTCCAGCATTTGGCATAACATGAAATTTCGCAAGTAATTCACGTTGGCTGAAACACGAACAAGACAAACTGATATTGTCTACAAATGTAAGTTTTCCTTTTAGAATTGATACGGTCGAATTGCGAATGGTACTTGTTAAGTCTGAGGAACAGTCAGATGGTATCAACTGAGCATAATACTCTGTGTAATTTTACAGAAATTATCTTGGTCTCTGATTCGTCCTATCCTGAATTTCCTAGCAGAAATCAGTTTCGGTGTCTTATACAGTAAACACGATGTTAGTGTCAGAAGTGTCATACTTGTCTCATAATCACTCGGCTTTTAAGTGAGGTTGGTTGTTCATTATTCCAGAAATTTCAGGTTCATAAATTCTGTTACCCTCATTTTCTTCAGAAACACAGTTTCACCAAATAATTAAATAAATATGGAAAATTTAATCGAATTTGAAACAACTTGCTTGTAATATTATGTTCCATCCCCAGGAATATACAGGATGCTAATGACTTGGGCGATGAGATACAATCTAGTTATATGTACAATGTATTACAGACTATCAACAGTGCTATTGCTTGCTATGTCTCTTAGGTTCATTATAGTAACGTTTCTGATATCGGAATTTCAGCAACCTACTTTGCTTGCTATATCAAGCTGTCTCATAAGAACTCTTTCAACTCACCGCGGGAATATTTACTGTACCTGTGATTAAATAGTTCCCCTCTAGGGCTGTAACACAGGCAGAGATAAATTCGAGGCTTGTCCTTGTAAATCGTAGCTTCAGACGGAGAGGAAACTGCCAAACATTTACCCCATGTTTTTCAGTGGGCTCTGCATTATGTTTAAAAAAAGATTTTGTCCAAAATCTACATGTGTTGTGTTGTGTATGCGTGTATATTTTTGTTTAATCCTTGATTTACGTATGGGCCCGGTATCTCAGTCGGTATAGCGACTGACTACGGGCTGGATGGTCCGGGATCGAATCCCGGTTGGGACGAGATTTTCCGCCCGTCCAGACCGGCCCTGGATCCCACCCAGCCTCTTGTAAAATGGGTGCCAGGTCTGTTCCGCGGGGTAAAGTGCGGCCGGGGAGTACTGCTGACCCTTCTAGTGCCGCGGTCATGGAAGGGTAGAGCTATACCTCTACCCACCTTCTGGGCCACGCCGGGCCTATAACGGGATCACTTTACCTTTACCTTGATTTATGTAGCAACACCGAGTAGTTGTAGTATGACATATTAAATGATAACGTTTTGAGACACTGCCATAAAATGTTATTAGGTGGTGTGACAAAACTCGACAGAAGTCGCGAGACATGTCGACGTTTCTACCGGCTGTGATTCAAACTCGATCACGAATGCAGAAGAGACGTGACAGCCCACGCATACGGAGCGGATAAGCTTTGGGCTACTGTTCGGGAAGTGCCGAGTTGCAGTGTGGGACGCAACGCCGGTTATAGTGCAAACTTTATACTTTGTTGGTCTCTCATGTAGTTACTGGGATAGTGTCTCGATTAAACCAGGCTCCTTCCTCCCACATCCTTCGCAATTCGTCATTCATCAACCTTGCTACCAATAACGCTAAGGTTTGTAATCCGATATGCAGACGGCGTTGTCGCAATGTCTACGCGGACAAACGGTTGCATGAGAACACGTGATTTGTGTACTCTTCTTACACCTCATTAATTTGCCTAAGTTTCCATCGGGCGCTTCCGTCATTAGTCTTCGAACAGTCAGTAAGACTTTGAAATGACTAAATTATAATTGTGCGCTTGTGTGTGTCTGGGTTTTTTACATTTGTTTTACTTGAAAGCAGGCCAAGTTTGTCAGGTTGCCTAATTTATGAACAGACTGTAGCAAAGATTTGCGTGACAAGTCCTTTCTAACATTAATTAATTAAAGCACACTTTTCCATACGACGGCAGCCAGAACTAATCCTTCATAAATGTTATTTCATAAACTGTATGAATATTTATATATTTCAATAAATAACGACTACATACAAAAACTTCAGTCTGACGTTATAAATCACGCAGATGAAATATTATTCTGTTGTTTTCTTCATCCGACATTTTGCTATTTACAGACAAATTATGAAACAGTATTTCAAATTCTACACTCAGATACAAAAATAAAAACTTTTAATTTATCCATATTGAGAATAACATTAATCTTAATTGTATGTATTTACTTCTTACCTCACAGAAAACACAGTGTGCTTCCTTATATTAAAACCAATGCTCTATCGTAAGATAATGGATGTTTATGGTTTTAAATTAGGCAACCCATAAACGTACCCTGTGGATGGAATATAGAACATTTATTGTGAAATCTGGCCGTGTATGTAATACCCACCAGTTAATGAAAAGTGAGTACTTTAGTTTACAAATCACATGTATGTCACATGTTTACATTTGAAGTACGGACGTTAGTTACACTATATCACACTGCAGACACAATATTTATTACGACCACTTAAAGATTAGGAAAACGGGGTTTTGTGTGTCCTCGTAACATACTCTTGTTTTGGTAAACCAATTAGTGATACAGTCTCATTGTAGAGAAAAGGACAGAGAAAAATTAGAAATTTTGGAATACAATGCTAATGACGTTTTTCTTGCTAATGCTAAATCTTGGGGAAACGGACCGCCCTTGAGAACGGACTATTCTCCGTTTTTTATTTATATTCTAATCATCATCATATATCTTTCATGTAGTTGGGCCACTTGTTGACCCGTTCCGATCTCACATATCCAGAAGTCTCTTGAAAGGTCTACAATGATTCCTTCTGCCAGCTGGGGAGTAGTCTGTCCGGCTTCTTTCCGTGAGAATTGCCAGTGGTTAAAATTTCCCCTGAATGGGTTACGGGCCCAGAGCAGGGTACGTCCAGTGGCAGGATTGTTACCTTTAGCCTCTAGACGGGCATGTTTAGGGATGGCATTTCCTCCATTCCTGGTGAAATAGTTCTACCTCTGTGACTCGGTCGTCATTTCCTCGTTTATGAGAACAGGATATACCACGAGAAGGTGAGAATGGCTGTTGGGTAGGATAGGCTATAGTATTACGCATCACTACCCCTTATACCCCTCAGATCCTAATTGGAGTGTTAAATTAACCTTTTAAAGCCTACTGGTTACATGATGCACCAACAGGTTTAACATTCAGTAATTGTACGCTCTGCCCACACGGTATTGATGTGTTTTGTACAGGGGTGCTGATAAGCCCTTAGCCCGACCAGGAAGAAAACAAGCAAATGTTTCTGTCAGAATGGCGTGAATATCCTTCCTCGCCTTGCCTTTCATAAAAAAAAACCTTGACAGCTCGCGTCTCGATGTTGTTGAAATCGCGTGCGTCCCTGACATGTTTCCGAGCTTGTTTCCTTCCTGGTCGGGCTAAGGACTTAACAGCATCCCGGTATTTATCTCAGAATAAACAGCGACCTCTGCCCCATACAACATAACTGATTGGTTTTTATAACCAAGATGAAAAGTGTTTACTGCGCGGTACGAACTGGGTCTTTAAATAAAGCAGTCTGCGCTTCGTCTTTAAAGGGTTGAAATGTTACCTTCAACTCTTGCTTCGTATTGCAAAATATACCTCACAGTCCCACGCCATACAACATGCACGCCTCATGAAAGATCTGCAGATAAAGTAGGCAACAAAACATTTGAAGTAATATTTCCATGCGTATTCATTCCAGTGAGATTACAGTTTATGACGGCCGCTGTAGGTTATAATCTGCGGACATGAGGAGAGCAGCCGCCATGCAGGAGTTCGCTAAGTGAAATTTCAGTTTCTCAGTGTCGTTACTGACTGATATGGTGGCACGATCTTCCGAAACGTCGGTAGCACACTGCTACTAGACTGCGTTGTGTTACTTACCAGAACAGAGCAACCATCGTGATCCATCAGTGCTGTCGGCATCTGCCAGTGCCACCATTAGTTTTCAGGCCTTCTTTACGCAACGAGAAGAATTGACGAGAGGGACGCGTCTCGTTCCTTGTATCAATTGAACCTTCTGTTAGATATGAATATGATTTTGTTTCAGACATCTAAAATACTTACATAGAAATTAGGAAGTTGGTGTGTAGGAGGTGAGAGCGCTGACGAGATGAGAAATTTGTTTCCTAGAGTCGATACTTTGTTGTTACAGTATTCTTCACATTACAGCGAAAGAAATTTGTATACTATTCTGTTCAGATTTATTCCTTCATTATTCATCATCATCATCATCATATGTCTGTCATGGAGCTAGGCCACTTGTTGACCCGTTCCGGTCTCACGTATCTAGAAGTCTCTTCAGAGGTCTGTCACGATTCCTTCTGCCAATTGGTGTATAGTGTTTCATTATCCTGGGTAGTCTGTCACGAGGCATTCTGTTTACATGTTGTCCTTCATTATTCTTAATAATATTATTGATATTATTAACTTACTTCCTTTCTTATTTATCGTTTTCAGTGCTTATCGCAGCTCAAATGGAAATGTCTTTAGCTTCCTTGTTTTCGTTTCACAGCTGGAATATAATATCTCCACTCTATGAAAAATAGATGAAATCTGAATTCAGTATTTAATTTGGTGGCTTAAATTCTGACTTATTATTATTCATTAAATGCATGAGTGCTGCTGGCTTTTGATGTGTAATGCCGTGCGCTTTGACAGAAATTTACTTACAAAAATTTTGGAGGCCATGCTCTGTCTACAATCATGGTAGTTGGGTCCGTCTGCAGGAACATACTAGCACAATTTACAGTGAAATATTACTGAAGTGGACACATCCAATAAACTGGCGTATTAATAGTGTTCCTTGCTACATATTGCGACCTTGAATATGTAATAATTATTGCTTTTCCACTGCAACAATGGTTGTTCAAACGCGCTTTATCCTGACTTTATAGTATGTTGTTTGTCGTACTGTGATATGATATGATGTATTTGTTAACTGCAATTGGGTTGACACCAGGTGGCAGTAGTTCAATATATATTGCACACAAACAATTCACAGATTAATACAATAAAACAGAATACCCAGAACGGAACATACATAACAATAAGAATACATAATTTACAAAGTTAAACAGAAGCATACAAAACATACAACCATATATACAATTATACAAATTAGAACCAAGGAATATGAAAGAAAATTATAAACGAATTAGCCATATAAGCAGCAAACTTCAAATGATCTAAATATCTTATAATAATGATAGACACTCTGTTACTATTACCTTCGCTCCAATTCACTACACTTCGCCCAGCTGTAATTCACTCCACTTCACTACACTTTTGACACTTCACTTTTTCCCATTTAAACTTCACCCAACTACATTTCACTACACTTCACTACCCTCTCATTTGGCTTAACCCAATTTAAATTTCCTACCGCTCCATTTCACCTCACATCACTACATTTCACCTCACTTCACTTCACTTCACTTCACTTCACTTTTAGCCCATTTTCACCACACTTCTATTCCCTTCACTTCACCCTGTTTATAATCGCTTTCCTAACTCTCTGTCTAAAAATTTTAGGTTTACGAGGGAAAGCCCCTAACGCTTCTGCAGTTAGTTGGTTCCATTTTTTAATGGTCCTATCTACAAAGAAATACTTACCGATATCCGTTCTTTCCTTCCTGTCCCTAATTTTCCGATCATGATCAAGCCTACTCAAATAGTAAGGACTTCGCAACCTGTCGCGTATTGTTTTCCAAGCTCGTTCCCCCCGAGTATGCTTTATAGAGTTCTATCGTCCTACGCTGAGCCAAGGTTTCCCAGTCACAGTCTTTCGTATGTTTAGTAAATTGAGCAGCTTTCGTTTGTATTCGGTCTGTTTTCTCTGATACTCTGAAGATGGAGGTAGTAAAATGATAAGAAACGTCAGTATTAGGATTGTTCAGTCCAAGTGCTCGTAAAAGCGCTGCTGAAGGAAAAGAAGTTCAGAGCTGAAGGTAACGGATCATCATCCCTTCTACCGTGCAGTCCAAAAAGTAGTAATAATGACGCAATTAAACAATATTCTACACACCCACGTATTCTTGTAGTTCTACACGGCTTAAGTCTAATTTTTACATCCGTTCTTTAGAGACATGAATTAGTTTATATCAATCACAGCTCCCCTTCTATATTTCTCTTTGCGGTTTCTAAGCATTCTTTGCTATTCAATCAAGAATTTGTATTTGCTGTTGGGTGACGCTCAAATATAAATAGGGGCGCGTAGAGGATAATCGGATGTTATGTGCCTAACCTTACATCTGGAGCGATTGAGGCCAGTAAAGAGATCACGTATCTATAGTGGGTCTCCGGGGAAATTGAAGTTCGGAACTTCCGAATGTAAAACGAACCTGTCTAAGAACCAGTGGAGAGAAGGTCGTAGCGTCAAAAGTTATGATTTCATTACGGAAGTTGTGCGAAACCTTTAGCAAAGTTACTACTAGTTACTGAATCGATTTGAACATGGGAACAAGAAGTGGACTTCCTAGGTATTTAGAATCTGTGATTGTTCTGAGCTGCCGGAATCAGTACTAGAATAAAGGACAGTCTGTAAATGGGAACCAAACCATGCAAGAGCCGTAGGAGTAAACATTTTTTTTTATTAACAGAAGTTACTGTTTTAAAACTGCTGTAAATAACTAAGAACTTTCTAAAGGTTTCAAAAGCAGACTGCCGTAAAAGTATATAAACCCTACGAGTCACTTACACACTCGATAACATTAATACAATACTTAGGGTAAAAGTTCCCCTTCTCTGTAACGAGTCAACATTTTTGTTGACCGGTGTTTATTGTCGGTACTATGTCATGTCAGAAACACATGCCTCCTCCCCCCTGCAGGCATTTACAGCAATACGAAATGAATGTGTGCAATCATTCAGACAAGTTAGAAGAGTTTCCCTCAGGTCGTGACATCTATTGTGCGAGGCTGGAGTAAAGAGAAAAATGACTGAATGTCATAACAGTTGCTAAATTGTGTGATTATACAGTATAAATGTGATAGGAGTGTTAGGTTTATGTTATAAGTGTTTTAGGTCCGAACGTGGAATCTGTATTGGTAGGCTAATGATTTTTGTGTACTCGTTGTCAAATTGAAGTAGCGACTTGGAGCATAACGAACACAATTGTGTAACTGTGCACCAGTTAAAATAAAATTATGCACGCTACAAGAAACGATGTCACTGGCTTATCAATTGTTTTCTGATAAACTAAAACATCAGTCCCTCACATATTCTTATTCCGTCTGTACTACGAACACGGTAACATAATGTGCGTATTGTGGCATAAAATTGTAAAGGATTTTTTTCATAATTAAGCAACATACCAACAAATGCGCATATATATTTTTTAATAATCTGAAATTTACATTAAAACACTTAAAATGCTCCTATATGTTTCGATCGTACTATCGTACTCAGGGAACATACTTTGCTCCTTGCTGAAGTTACAGTTTAAAACACTTAGAGATTTACTTCGTTACACTAATTTGATGTTGTGGCAGCTGCCACAGCACCAAATTAGTGTAACGAAGTAAAAACAAACACATTGTGCTGTACTGTGCTAAACTGTATGCCTCCTTCATGTTTACGAACGACATTTTCCCTTTTTTGCGCACAGCCAGTAAAACTGGAATGATATGAGGCCTTGCCGATATGAGTGAAAATGCGTGTATATCAGTTCGTTCTGTATTATGGAACAAACTTCGGTCATGTTAGTGGAAGCGCGTCATCCGCAGGCCACTGAACTAGCCGACAACGTGGGCAGTACACTGATATGTAAGCTCTTTGTCTGGAATTGAGTCCCTCCTTGGGAAAGGACGGGTTGGGAAAGGACGGGTCTCCTACAGATTTATACTTATTTTACCTCCATTTTTTTTATGGCTGATTATAATGGGACTTATTTGAAACAAATATTTGGGCATTGTTGGAAACTAGGAAGTAAAACAGCGAGAAAGTTTTAAATGATCGTAACCATGCATTCAGCAATTAGTTATGATATCAAAACCAACAAAAGCACATAAGTGTACGGAATATTTTATGGACAGAATATACCTCCTACATGTTTTGGCTACTAGTGTGGCCATCCTCAGGAAGGTGCG
>Ga0123354_10012907_pt1 | contig 12938 bp, 5 predicted proteins | sample TergutLab28metaG_2_FD_97872 | JGI IMG/M metagenome (GOLD analysis project Ga0123354, IMG submission 97872) | Labiotermes labralis P4 segment gut microbial communities from Petit-Saut dam, French Guiana - Lab288 P4 | ecosystem: Host-associated > Arthropoda: Insects > Digestive system > Gut ...
TAAACTGCTTGCCTTTGCTTTCCTATTATCGCCCTTTTTGGTGGGTTTTTCGGTGCTCGGTTTTTTTTTGCTTGTCGGGAACGCCCCCCCCCCCCTTTCCCTTTTTGTTTATTTTTTGTAACTTCTTCCTTACCTAGAATACTTGCTCCTGAAGGCTGTGATACTTTTGTATGTTCGGACAACTGAATTCTATACACTTAACAACAGTTGTACTTGGAAGATTGACTACGGCCTGCCGTTGTTTTTGAAACATGTGACGAAATGAACTGCATGCAACAGAAATGAAACGTTTTATGAAGATACGTTGATGAATCTATCTGTTACCCTTACTAATAATCTGCGTACGTGAGTATACTAGTTATCTGATTTACAATACGACAAGAGTGTTGTAATTTTGTCGGAAGAAGCATTAAGTGATGTAATGTTGTAGCAAAACACTCTCTTCATTGGAAGAACTAAGCTAAAAATGTATGTAACAGGAACACTATATTCTGTGATAGAGGTAGTAGAAAATTTAATGTAATAACATTACAACAAACCGAGCTGGGACATCATGCCCACTTAGCTGCTTATGGTGTATTTGAGACTTATAATTTTAGCAATGGAACAATTTGATATGAATTAACCCTTTAAAGACGAATGGCAGGCTGCTTTATTTTTATAGACTCAGTTCGTACCGCGCAGTAAACACATTTCATCTCGGTTATAAAAACCAATCAGTTTATGATGTAAGTGACACAAGTCGCTGTTTGTTCTCAGATAAATACAAAACACATAAATAAACACATGAGAAGAACAGCAGGATACACTCGGACAGATTAAAAAAACAAATGAACAAGTTGCAAGGAGTTAAAAATAATAATATCAATTTTGGATAAATTACTGGAATACAAGATAAGCTGCATACAACATGTAAATAGAATGCTTCGAAATAGATTACGCAGGGTAATGAAACACTATCCCATGGGGGGGGCATGGATGTTTGTCTGTTGTGAGTGTTGTGTGTTGTCAGGTAGAGGTCTCTGCGACGAACTGATCACTCGTCCAGAGGAGTCTTACCGACTGTGATGTGTCGTCTGTGAGCTAGAAACCTCAAGAATTAGGCCATGGCCCGCGTTGGGTCGCAGTGCCACAGGGAAAAAAAAATTAAACACTACTCCCCTACCGACAGAAGGAATCATGGTAGACCTTCGAAGAGACTTCTGGATACGCGAGACCGGAATGGGTCCACAAGTGGCCCAACTCCATGACAGATATATGATGATGATGATGGTGATGATGACACGTAAATACAGTGTGGGCAGAGCGTAAAATTGTTGAATGTTAAGCCTGTTGGTGCATCACGTAACCAGTAGGCTTTAAAAGGTTAAATATATATATATTTAGCGTCGGCAGTAGCTTTACAAAATTTCAGTAATAAAATTATTGTGTCCTGAAACAAGTTTGTTTAGCCTGACAATGGCGCAATGGAGCCGAATCATGCCGTGTTAATTGGTTGATTTATCATCAATCACTCGATAAAAGTAGCTGTGTAAATATGACGCAATATTGTAATAATTATTGTATACATATCGGACCAGCACGACAGTAGCATCAACATACAGGTGGTTTGTACGGCAAGCGCACAGACTGACTTCATGAGAATTGTAGCAATAAAATGATATTAGCCCATTTTATTGTAAAAAGGACAATTTTAGTGTTTTAAAGATTTTATAATATTGAGATTTCAAAACCTATTTGAAACATCTTAATTTTAAATTCTATTACCAACAGCTGCATTAGAAATACTTGTGTAACTTGGCAAGGTACTGATTACAGGTGTCGAAACGTGTAGGAATGTGATAATTTGTGAATTAGTTGTGCATCTGTTGGTCACAATAAAAAATAAAAAATGTAGTAATTGTTTAACCAACACATCAGAATGCAGCAAGGAAAATTCTTAAACAAAATCATTTGGAAAGTAGTAACCTAAATATAGCGTATTGTGACTGGGGTACAGATTTTGGTTAAGAATATGAAGGTTAGAAGTAAAGAAATCCCTGTACGGCCTGGACAGGCTCTGAGATTTCCTGAAGGTTGAGGTTCCCACTATTTCTAGACAGTCCGCACATGAAGGTGACAGGATTGTCAACCCTACCCCCCGGCCGCTTTTAACCCCAGAAGACACTCCTGTTACTCATTTCTGTTAGAGGCTGAGTCGAAACCCAGAGCCGTAGTGCGGCCAGAAGAATTATGTCAACGAAAAATTCGGAATGACCCCCATCGGGAATCGAACCCGCGAGACCTTCCGCCCTGTAGCGCAGTGTGGCTAAGATTTTAAGGTACATTCTTAAGTGTTAGTGGGACAAGGAACTGTGACAGAGTGTGTGACGAAGATCAGTTGTAGAAGAACTATTTCTGATAGACGTACGATAAAAGATTTGACGGCAAGTTAACTGGAATTTGAATTGTAGGGATTCATTGGAATTGTATTGTCGGAAGGATTTCTTCATGCATCTGAACAGTGAAATGAAATAACCGATCAGATATGCGCCTTCCATCTCCGTGTCAAATATTGGACCTGTAACTCCTTTCGAACCTAAATTATTTGTTGCTCCATCTCTTACATGTGCGAGAAAGGTCTCCCTTTTTTTCAGGTTTCTAAAATAAAATTCTTCCTGGAAATTTTTGGAGTGTCCCTTCCTTGTTTTGTGTGCTCCATTGGTTGTGGAATATTAACCTTTCAAATCCCATTGGTGCCTTGTTATATCAACTATTTTAACATAACAACTTGTGCATTTTTCCGTACATTGTATTCATGTATCACGTGTTTTACCTAGTTGACACCGATTAAATCCCTGAACAGAATACACCTGTTGGTCTTTCTTTCGTGGTCGAAGTGTGTTCTCTTTGAGGTTCTCATACAAATAATTTGCGCACTTTCGAAACGTTTCTGGCCTCATGTAAGCAGATAGTGCCAGTCATGAACATTCGTATTTCTCTGGGTTTTAACGCTGTGTTATGTAGAGTTTTTAACGTCTGTCCTAATAGTACCTTCACCAGAAGTCATTATATTTAGGAGTGTACATATACAAGTTGTATCAAGAGGAATAGTAAATATTTTAGGAGGTGGTAATAAGGACTATTCCGAGTAAATAAGTTCATAAACACATGTGTCCAATTTTCAATGGATGTGGAGATACAGCTGTTTGAATGTTACGCATAGCAAGCCTTACAAAAGGTATGAAGGAAAGACACATGACGTATTGATTGTTTTTATTGGTTATGTAAATGATCTCAATGAATTGCAGCAGTTCAAAATAAGTGTTCAAAAATCTCACCATCGACTTCAACGCACTCTTCAACCCTCTTGGCAACAGTACGTGTAGCTCTCCTGAGGTCGTCTTGGCGTTCTTACTTTATGAGGGCAGCACTATTCATAATGCGAGCGACCAAATCGTCTCTTGTGTTTACATTTTCTTTGTAGACTTCGCTTTTCATCCATCCCCACAGACAAAAATCTGATCTTTACGCTCCATCTTCAAACAGCTGTATCTTCACACCCATTGAAAATTGGATACATGTTTATATGAACTTATTTACTCGGAATAGTCCATACTACCACCCTCTAAAATATTTGCTATTCCTCCTGAAACATCCTGTAGACACACACACACACACACACACACACACACACATGTAGGCATCTGTGTGTGTGTGTGGTCAGTGCGGGGTAGGAATTTTGAATTTTTCTTCTTCAGACCCCAGTGCTGCGCCCATTCTTAGGGATCCGAACTCTGTGGTCAACGTCACATGTCTTTTGGACACGGGTATTGTGTCTCGCGATGGATGACTCCATGAAGAGAATCTGCAGAGTCATCTGTCAGAGCGTCGGGGAGGACTGCCAGATGAATATTGTAACACCCGATGCTAATCTGTGTCCGTGCGTGTGTGCGTGAGCTAGATATTGAAAAGAAATGTTGCATGGTTAACCGTGTTCAGAACAGGGCTGTCCAACGTGAAATGGAGAAACAGGTGTTTGAGAAAACAATGTGCTGGTGATTACTTTCACATGGGAAGTACTAAAAATATGTCCCGGTTTGGTTTCAAGTCGTCGGTCGGTAGTTCGATTTGAGTAAGTTCCGTGAATTTTAGTGAAAGCTTCTGTGTCGTATGCGTTAGGTCAGTAGTAAGGTGTCCAAGTTAGTTTATTTACTATCAAGAGCAGAGCGTCCAAATCAGCTTGATTTATTGGTAAAATAAAACTGCTGGTTTTTAAAACAAAGCTACATGGTTCCACCTTTACCAGGTTATATTCAGGCTATTCTTGTACTGAATGTATAACATACTGTATAGTAAAGGTAAAGTGATCCTTATGTTTATTGGACCGTGCATCATTGTGATAGTTGAAGAATAAAAGATCAACTTGATGTCACTTGCTATTATATTTCACTTCTTATACGACCAATGTGGTAATTCAACAGCACAGTCGCAAGCTCCTGACGATGGATATATTAATGTCCGAAACATGTTGAGCACATAAGAAGTGAAATGAAATAGCAAGTGACATCAAGTTGGTCTTTTATTCTTCAAGTAAAGTGATCCCTTTACAGGCCCGGTCTGGGCCACAGGGTGGGTAGAGATATAGCTGTACTCTTCCATGACCGCGGCACTAGAAAGGGGTGAGTGGTCAGCAGCACGCTCCGGCCGCACTTTACCCCCGGGAAAGACCCGGTACCCATTTTACAGGAGGCTGGGTGAGCCCCATGGCCAATGTGGACGGGCGGAAAATCTCGTCCCCACCGGGATTCGATCACGGACCTTCCAGCCCGTAGTCAGTCACTATACTGACTGAGACCCGGCCCACAATATATATATATATATGTGTGTGTGTGTGTGTGTGTGTGTGTGTAAGGATGAGATGTTTTACACACGCTACGTTAGAAGTCTGCTCGCGACTCTCTTTCCTAACGGCCTAGAAGTATCCGATGTCTCGTTACAAAGCCTGAAAATAATGTTATACATACATCATTTTGCTCTATAGTGCGCCAGGAAGAAGCTCGTTCTTGTAAGCCATTTTACGAAACATTTATTGGAATTGTACTTTCTGCTTCATTCACCGGAGAAACATATGTGAGCTTCAAGAAAATCCTGTGTGCGTCCTTTACATTCATTCCTTCATTCATTCATTCATTCAGTCTGCAGTCTGCCTTCCGACAGATCCATAGCCTCTTCTAAAGCGAGTTCTCCACAGATTGCGATCTAGTTCTTCCTCTTTCGATATCCAGTATTCTGTGTCTCCAGTAGCTGCTTACGTCTGCTTCTTCATCTTCCCGTCGCTTCCATCCTTCCCATTATCTTTCCTTCAATGACTTGTTTTAGAAGGCAGTTCCTACGCAAGATGTGACCAGTCCACTTAGCCTTCCTTCTGTTTATTGTATCTAGGTTATTCCTGTTCTTAATGACTGTATGTAATACTTGGCACTTTACTTATACATACAAGTGGCAAATTATTAGACACCATGCGAAATGCATATCACCTCACACTGATCGAATTATCGACGATTGTCATTTGAGCCAAACGCGTCTTGAAATTCTGAAAAAATTTATAGTTTTATCTAAATTAATCGGATTTAAATAGTAAAACAAGGCCGAACAAACAGCTGATTCGAACATTAAGTTGAAACATAACAGTATGCTTAAGCACTTGCTACATAAAAATTTCCAAGTACGATTTACTGTGAACGGGTTTCCATTTTTGTTATATCGTTTTCTGAAATATTATTATTTTGGCTCATGATTTATTTTATTTTATACTGTTGTTACACTGAGCAAAATGTGTAACAACCAGAAGTTTCAAAACTCGCACTTTGTTGCAGTATTTCTTTCGGAGTGTCGCTTCCAGGTCGGGACATGAGACCTACGCTTGCAGGATGAATTTCCAGGGTCTTATATCTGATCTAATGTGCTCGAGTTAGGAAGTTTCTATACCCAAGTGCACCTGATGCTTGCACAAGACGGAGGGTCAAGCATATACACACAGTTCTTTCAATTCAGTCATGCGAAAGTGGTCAAGTATGTCCAGTCTACGCCCGTCGTCTAAAACCATACCCAACCCTCAGTAGCCCAAGCATGCCAACCGTCCTATGGGCATGATGCAGGTCTGCAATATGGTACAACGGTGAAATTCACCCTGCAGCATGCCAAGAAGACACAGAGAGGGGTAGAGGTGTGGATTTATGCAGTGACATGGGCACTGAATTGCAGTACGTGGTCAGAGCCACTCCTGGCCGCTTTGTCCCTGGGTAAAGACTCCGGTTCCCAGTGTACAGCAGGCTGGGCAGGTCTGAGAACTAGTCTGAGCAAGTGAGGGAAAGAGAAAGTATTTTACCCCCACCAGGGCTAGAACCCCGAACCGTCCAGCATGTAACGAGTCGCTATGCCATGTACACAATCCCGAACGGGCTTAGAAATTGCCCAAAATTAGGACAGGTATATGAGCCACAAGGCGTGGGAGACCAGCTGGTCCTTGTCTTTTGGGGACTGAATTGTCTATTAAAGGGCAGAAAACATAAGAACACATACTTTGGTATGACAGTATAGCCCAACGGCTGAGGAACTTCAGAGACATACACACTGGAAGCATAAATCCAGAGATTCTTTCACTGTGTTATTGCTTCGCCTCCTTCTCAGTTTATTCTCTCTTGTTGTTATTTGTCTAGGTGTACTCACACTGTACTACAGGACATCTATCCCCACAGTCTTCAAGAAGACTATGACACCTCAGTCAGCACTGCAGACCTTTACAGAGACGAAAAGATTAAGGAACTCTGATCGAAACTGCAACATCTGAGGGTAACAAGAGCGCGAAAATAGTTACATATCTATTTCCTTGTTGACAAGCGACGGTGTAAAATTTTTAGTCTTTAACATTACACGTTGCTGCTGACAATGATTCGAAATCCAGAACTGCAGATTTAATTCTGCCCCCGGATGCAGCCTGTATCTGTGCTGGCCTATAGGCTGACACGTGGTCCTATCATATGTCTTGAAAATAAGCATGTTCTTAATTACGTGTGTCTCGCAACAGGTCAGAGAGCGCTTCAGAATATGGAACGTATGTAACACAGAGCGCTTGTGCTTATGTAATCATTGTTACTTTTAAGGGACGGTACGTCAAATGAGTTCATGCATGTGTATATACGGTACATCAGAATGGCACAAATTCTGAGCCCCAGATCGTCCAGGGGTCCAAATTTGTTCTATGGCGCGTAGTATTTGTGGGCCCACTGCAATGAATTTCCCTCGTGTTGCCCTTCTGGCGCCTAGAATTTTTAGGTGGCTCCAGGAATTTTGGAAAATATTTGCTCCTCTATAATACAGGCAAAAAAAATTAAGTATTATATTTATATATATATATATATATATATATATATATATGGCCGAATGAGAAAATGTTAAAATTTGAAGGAGACATAAGGTTCGAGGAAATGAATGGGCAAGGGATTATTTAAAAGAATTAACTGTGAATTTACCCCGTGAATTTGACATCAACACGAAAAAATCCAGAGTATTCTGCATCTTAAGTTTGCATTTTACAGATTAGTGGTTGCTGAGGGAGAAGTTCTGCCAGTATTTAGTTGTTACGCAGAATGAGCAGCAGAGGCCAGCTTTTTTTAAAATACAAATTTATGAGTTGGAAATTAATGAGTTTTTTTTTCTGTGGTGTTAAAACCCGATGCCGGAGCTTCGCGACCACACTCATTGGATACACCACAGACGGTAGGAATCCTCTGGACGAGAGATCAGCCCGACACAGAGACCTCTACCTGAAAAACACACAACACTCACAAGAGAGAAATATCCATGCCCCGGTTGGATTCGAACCCACAACCCCAGCAAGCGAGCTGCCGCAGACCCGCGCCTTAGACGGCGCCTTCAATGGGGTCGGCATGAGCATATTTTGTGTATAAAATTACTTATAGAATCAGCACACAAAATTCAACGTAACACTGCACAACGAAGTCTGCTCGTGGGTGTTATTGACGTCTGTGGTGGGGTAAGAAGATAAGAGCCTTCCGGATAGTGGTATTCCTTAGTAAAGGTCGAGTCTTTCATCAGGCCGCTCGAAGACATGCGGAAGTCTGTATGACAGTACCTACTACAGCAGCTGTATAATTATCCCCCAGGGTACAGATGCATTGATTCGAAGTCACGTTACACGTGGATTCAGGCTTGGTGCAGAGGTACCATAAATTTCGCATTAAAAAATAAATTGACTTGATGTTAAATAACATTAAGTCAAGCTATATGAATTAGTTTAGCTTGTATGAGGCGTATGTCTGGATTGACTTCTTTATGCATACCATTCTGAGTCTTGCTAAGTGGCTGCCTATTAAGGTCATATGACTGAGGTTCGAAGTTGGGTGAATTCTGGTTGAAGTTCATAGCCATAGGTTTCTGTCTTAGAGGCGGCTAGTCGAAATGAAGGAGAAGAGCTGGTCAACACTATATGGTGAATTAAAACACTCGTGGGTAGGAGAGGCGAACTCACCTTGCACTATGAAATAAACAAAAGATGTAGCATGGTTAAACTTTAAACGCGGAATTAATTCCCATCTGCCATTTGCTGGCATTATTAGAAGCTCACCATATTCTAGACGTTAGCAGGATAAGGGTTAAAGCTGGTAATCTGGAGGGTAAGAGGATGGATGAGGTGGGGGAAGGAAAGGGACAGATGCCTCCTATGCGCAAGGGAGGAGAAAGAATCCCATCTATTTGATGTACACGTATGTTGTTTATTGGACCGTGCATCATTGTGATAACTGAAGAATAAAAACCAACTAGATGCCACTTATTATTTTATTGAACTTCTTACAGGTTCAACATGTTTCGGGCACTACTATACTATGCCCATCATCAGGAGCTCGCGACTATGATGTTGATTACCACATTGGTCGTTTCGTTCTTGGTTTCCTGTAGGTTGGAGGTTAGGTGCAGTTAGGCTGGAGTAGTGTCCGGGCTGCAGGCTAAAGCACGACTGTGCTTTAGCCTGCAGCCCGGACACTACCCCAGCCTAACTGCACCTAACGTCCAACCTACAGCACATCAAGAACGAAACGACCAATGTGGTAATCAACATTAGAGTCGCGAGCTCATGATGATGGGCATATTAGTGCCCGAAACATGTTGAACCTATAAGAAGTATAATAAAATAATAAGTGGCATCTAGTTGGTATTTATTCTTCATTAATCCCATCCATTGTTGAAGTGCCCAGAAACGCAGAGGTGGAGAGATGGGTTTCCGAACATCAAACGTCAGCATATGAACAAGGAAATAGCAATTGTTAAGATACTGCCAAAAATGGCACTGAACAGAGAAAATGAGATGCCCTAACATACAAGATTAAATTAAATGGGAAAAACGGGCAGAGAATGAAGTTCTGAGTTTAGGGAGAGAGCAATAACTAGAACGTACGTAGAGTCGGTAGGCTGTAGGTAGCTTGGATGAGACAAAAACTTTTCAAAACGTGACAAAGAGTATAGATAAACCGTAGTCGTAGAGGATGTTCACTGCGAAAACCTGCCACATCCAAAGAAATGTTTTTGAAACTGAACATTATTTTGTGTTATTGTATTTTGTATAGGTTTCTGTCTTATTGGGGGAAAAAAGACACGTCATTAACACTTTGAAATTTTGACACTCCTTATTCAAACACATTGCCGACATTCAGAAAGTCATTATGTGACACTTGCACAAAGGCTGTAGGATATCCTGATATTTTGCTTTGCATAATGAGTCCCTGTGAAGCTGACCTTTGCAATTTGTTTACAAATGTTTCACGAGTCCGACACAAGGCACAAAACCACATACTTACATACAAGAGCGGAAATAAATTACTCCAATAGCATAAGACCAACCTTGGATAAGAGTTGAATCCTCTCCAGGAATCAAGGAACATACTTAAAGCTTGTCTTTTATTGCAAACTCCCATACTCTTTCATCACTTTCATTTGCAAGTAACCGGTAAGCTTTTACTTACAGTAAGGGAAGGGGGGGCCTGTATCAGCACAAGCTCCATGTTGCCACCAATGCCTGATTCATGCAGTGTAAAGTGGCTGAGCCCTACATTGTTTCCAAACATGTCAATTAAAAATTTCATTGCCTCCTTCTTCTTGACTTATGTGACATTCATAGGGCCGTGCATCGTAATTTTATTTCTATAGTAAAACCAACTAGATGCACTAATGTATCAAATTTAAGTTATTTTGGAATGGCATTCTGCTTGCTAGCGGGTATACGCTAGCGGGCAGACAGCAGTATCTGTTTGGCAAAGGCCTGTTGCTGTATGTACAGTCTTGAACTCCTGATGATGGAAAGACAGTCCGAAACATGTAGAGTGTCATTCCAAAATAAAATAAATTCGATACATTGTTTCATCTAGTTGGTTTTACCATAGACATAACTTCTTCTTGACATTTGTCTATCTTGGATACTGCTATATTATTTCGAAGCTTATCATACAATCTGCTGCAAACTTCCAGAAAATATATCTTAGTGTATTTTTTCAAATATTAATTACATGGGAAAAAAAGACTTAATTTAATACGTATCTAAACTAACCCACGTTTGCAGTTTCTTCTTAGTAAGCTGGTAGTGACCTATCAAGTCAAGTTCTCCGCATGTTATACTAATCGGTTAAATTGTTTTCATGTCCATGAAATCCACCCTCTTGTGGGGGCCGAATTTTGTCTATACATTTCCATCCTACTTTTTAAGGCCCATTTTAATATTACTCTTTTTTCTACTCTTGGATCCTTCAAGTGGTCTCCTTCTTTCACTTTTCTCTACCAAATTCATTCATCTCTCTTTCTTATATCACATTCCAAGTCTATCTCATCTGCATTGTTTCAAGGAATGTTTAAAATTTGGTATTCTAAGTCTCATTGTTATGTCCACTGTCACGTAAATTCTGAAAAGATGCGGAATCTATATTCTATGCCTAAAGCCAATAATTTAATGACATTAGGGATAATTTTGTATACAATTTAACACTTACTATATGTGAGTGAAAGGAACTAAAATTCAATTCGCCCCGAAACCCTTTGATTTAGATCCCCCAAATTTCAAATTTTGAGCAACATTTCTCCTGTAATGTCGGCGACGTAACATGAAATGAGGTAGACCAGGCGTCCTAAGTATACGCTTTTTTAAATTTGTGACAGACTGTGTAATAAATTGTGTCTAAAATTGCCGACAAATAAAGGTCATTTTAGACCAAAAATCTTGAAAAATGCCCGATTCAAAAGAATTTACTTCGTACTTATTAAAGAGGGTACAACTGGATCTCTTTTATGTAGGTCGTCACAGTGTTGTTGCGGCCCTGACAAATTGTACTTCACATGCAGTGAAAAGCATGCATATAATCTGTATACTCAGTTACCCCACCTGTTGTTTGTTCAGCTTGACGACCACTTTTTAATTGTGACCCCGTAGAGAATGACTTGATTGCACTGCTGCAAGCGGACCACCAGTATTCTAATAAGCCTGCCGTCTCTCTGACGGCAACTTCAGTCCACTTTCCAATCTTTTTTTTAACGCCATGTCAATTTCTGAGAAGCAAATTGGTCCCCGTGTTCTGACATAACGAACGTGAAGCACATAAATTACGATATACGTGGACGTTATATTGATATCACGCGAAGCACGTAAGTGACGTAGTTGGCTTGTAACGCTACGAGAAACATGGAGAGTTCTGTGGCCACCCGGAATTGCCAGAGTTACAGATATCACCACTTGTCGCTTATAATCCGAAATATCTCGTACTGAAAAATAAAAACTGATGCACATTCTTTCTCTTTTCTGTGCTTGTTGTGGAAAGATATATATTTAGGTATGTATGTATATATATATATATATATATATATATATATAATTTTCAGGTATTCTATATTGTTAATTTTATATAACACTTTTTAGGCTCAGCCTGAAGATGGCTCTATAAGAGGAGTCGAAACATGTTGCTGTTATAAATTATTTAATTATATTTTAATTGTGATTATTACTTAACAAAAAGTTGTGTTGGAGTGTGAAATTATATATATATATATATACACACACGTATGTCTTTGAAGTTTCAAGCCTTCTGGAATGTTGCGCCGTTTTGATAGGTAAAGAGTTATGGGCGAAATGAAGGAATGCGGTGCCTTCATATTTAGGGTCAAACACTTTTTTTGGATTTCTTGATTCTAAAGTTGTACTCAATTACTCAATTATTATACCAACCACTGCACATATATAAAATTTATAAAATTTACACATTAAAAACGCTCCGACATGTTTCGGTCCTAGGATCATCATCAGGGAGCCATATCGTCCTTGCTAATGTCACACTATAAAAATTCACATTAATTTCGCTGTACCGGTTGGGTATTGTGGCAGCATGTTGTAGTTATTTCGAAAAGTCGGTAGTTATTGTACCTTTTGTGAAAACCTCAAATCTCGCCCACATCTTTCTAAACCTTCTTTTGTTTTAAGGAAGGATTGCAATATTACGGAGTGTTCGACACATGCTTAGAATTAATATGAACTAGTATTAATACTGTTCAAAGAGAGTCAACATTTCAAGTTTCGTGCGTCAGTAGAGACATCTTTGGGGAGCTGTTAACATTAGCTCTTGAAAACTTCCAACGCTCGTGGGAAATATGGAGTTTCACAGCACGAAACAGTATATGTTTTCAGAACGGATAGATTTCTCCTAATTAAACAACGGTAATCTTCCTTATTGATGCAGGTAATATTGTGCTGTCAGAATATTAATTTATGGAGATTAAAGTGGCTTAGTGACCGCCTCTGTGGTCTAGTGGTCAGAGTTTCTGGCTACAGATACAGAGGTCCCGGGTTCGATCCCCGGCGCTACCAGATTTTCTGAGTAGTAGTGGGTCTGGAACGGGGTCCA
>Ga0123354_10012908_pt1 | contig 12938 bp, 8 predicted proteins | sample TergutLab28metaG_2_FD_97872 | JGI IMG/M metagenome (GOLD analysis project Ga0123354, IMG submission 97872) | Labiotermes labralis P4 segment gut microbial communities from Petit-Saut dam, French Guiana - Lab288 P4 | ecosystem: Host-associated > Arthropoda: Insects > Digestive system > Gut ...
AAAACTTTTTTCAAAAATTTTTCACTTGGGCAATATAATTTTTTTCTTGCCAAAAAATTGGTTGGGGGTCAAAAAAACCAAAATTTACCCCGCAATTTTAAAAAGGGCTCCCAACGGCCCCCCCCCCCCCCGCCCCCGTAACACCGCTCAAGCTACACATAAGTCGAGGGGTTTCACGCTGAACAACACAGCAATTATGTAGATCCGTGGAAGGAACCGGAAACTAAAACATTGTAACATCAACACAATGCCCTGCGACCCCCGGAAAGAGGGGCTCAAACCCCCATATAGGAATCATGTGCCGTACGAACACTATTGGTGGGGTCTGTGTACTGCACAGCCACGCCGACTTACTGCTGGCAGCCCTCATATGTTGTGAGTTGTATACTTCAACTTGTTTATAACTATCATAGGGTACTCAACTATTCTTCCAACTAACGGTCTAACTAATTAACTAATGAAGGAAATACTGTGCTTTAATTTCCAGCCTACTTCACTACAAGAAAGTAAATTAACCTGAATTGTTAGTAACAAAGAAAATAACTATTGTAGCTTTGTGTAAGCCAAACAGGGCTGGAAAGACCAAATTTCATCACAACTAAACATTCAAATTATAATTTAACAACACGCCATAACGGTCAACCGGAAAGCTAATGTACGCAGAACGGTCTGGTTATTTCATATGAAGCAACTGCTGACAGAACCCAGCTATATCGGAGTTCTGCCTCATTCCGCTTACATCACTTTGCTTGTAATGTAATGTAGACGAGGAAAGGTTAATTGTAGCAGGGCAATAGTACTTCCTTCCTTTCTACTCCCACGATATCTTTGTAGAAAGTTCATTAAAACAGTAACAGTAGGCCTGCATATAGACTACTGCCTGCTTACTCATCAATAACTGCATAATACGAACGGTTATGGGAATATGAATATAGGGCAGCGTCGCTTATTACCACGTATTTCTTTCAACCACAGAAACTGAAACTAATAAACTCACTGCCTATAGGGAGTAAACACCAATTGTCTGTAATTGGGCTTCCACAATTTATTATTCTCTGCAGTTAAACTCGTGTGAATCAAAATATGGTCGAAGATCGACTTTTAAAAAAACGCAAAAAAAACTACGACAAAAAGATGATTAAGACTACAAAATAAATGGATAATAAAACGTTTGTGTGTGTAGCATCTTGTGCTACAAAGAATAATATTATATTGCAAGTGATGTGCTTCACACTCTTTTTTAAGTGAATGGGGCAGGAAACAATTTACTGCGGCGCTTGGACATTATATACCTTACTTTTTGTCACGTTTCTTCGGCGAAAGGGCAACGTATAATTACGGACATTTATGAATGGTTCACTGATTTCGTACAAGTTCTGTTAAAAGTGTTGCTGTCATGACTGCCGTTTGCACTGTGAGAACTGACGAGCTTTATTCACAAAAGAAAAACGGCTCTGCTTGGCTGTGCTTGCGTAAAGCCAGTCCGCATAATGCCCTTAATTACCTGAAGTGTTGCAAAGTATAGGTGCCGTCTGCGTACGGATGAGGCATCTGGCTTCTCAGCTTCTCCAAACACCACAGCAGCAGAATGGCACCAGATTTGTTGTAAGATATGCTATGGATTATATGTGTTACATGTACCTCCTGTTTCCGGATAATATCGCCCCGAATAATATATTAGGTTTGGAATCATTTTTTGAATATTAATCCTGTCTGTTCTGCGCAGGAACTTAATATACAGAGCTATCAATATGGAGTCTTCTTGGCACTGACCTGTGTCAAACTTGGTAAAAACTGCTCACTTTCAGAGGAAAAGAGTTCCCATTTTCTTCAGGCAACTTCGGTGTTTTAGAAGACATTTGTCAGTCACTCATAAGGGAACCCCTAATATTGAAGGCTTTATTTTTTTCTTATACGTGAATGCCTATCCTGAATTTTCAGAGGAAATTTCTGCGCCTTTTTCCAGAGCTGGACGTTATATTGAGGTAATGATTTGCCTCCATTTACAAAGCTGGCTACGGTTCGGAAGAAGAAGGTGCTGCACACGTTTATGGTCCAATATTACAACCCTAACACTCCCATCTATTTATATCTACTTAATTTAATCAGATTATTAATTATAACAGTGGTGCCAGCTCAACAACCAACAACTAAAATATGTAATAAATGTACTGTCTTACAGAATCTTACATACATTTACGAAATCTACATCACTATTATTTTTGCAGTATTTTTGAAACTGTAAAACAGCAGAACGAAACATTCCAGCTGGAGAAATAAGTTATTAGTAGTAAGGATAATATTCACCAGCAATAGCACTAATCAAGTTATCCGGCCTGTGACTGAATATCCATTGATCGTGTGTTTATTTCCTTTAGCACTTGTGCCAAAAGCTTTCTCTCAAACACACGTGTGCCGAGGGCCACCAAAATTTTAAAGAATGAAATAAATACAAATAATAATAGAGAAAAAATAAAATGTGTTATCCTTAATCAAATTTAAAGTCTGCATCAGAAGACAAGTGTTAGTATCAAGACTGCTTACTGTCTACAGAGCACCCACAGATTCACTGTATCAGGCTGAAAATGTGCAGATGTATTATCCATGCACTGGGAAAGTGCTGTAGAATTTCCCGGAGTGAATTATGGAAACAGAATAAACTAATAGCAGAGTCTCTGAATGAGCTAAATTTAAAAAAAACACCAATTGAGTGACACCACATAGACCTAAATGCAATGTGCTAGTTATGGCTGCAAAATCTGCTTTTAATTATCAACATCTGTTTATTGCACCAACAATTCAATTAACCTGCGCACTGTGTCATCCTGTCAGACATTATACGGATCCTACAGTTTATATTTTCGAAAAGAACATTCGCAATTAATTAACTCAACACGCAATTGGGTCCCAATACGATGTTGCACTGTGTAAAACAAACCACATAGTACACCAAAATTCTGTGGCTAAAGGTCGCACACCTGCCTTCTTTTAAAATTCTGGCATGTTGTTTCATTTAGTGCATACCCGCAGAAAAGTATCGTAGAATATAGCAATATAATATAATATAATAAACTGCTGTTTCTTGTTACAGTATAAGCCGCTACATGCCACAAATATTCACCATTTAATAATCACCCCACAATTTCTCGCTCTATAAAGAGTGCAGTCTAGAGAGCTTCAAAATTGAATCAATACGTCAGTACATCAATACATCAATTATTACAGCTAGCGAGTTCCATTATTAAAAATTTTGTTATTTAGTTCGCCGTTGGTTATGTAGTTCGTTAGCTAGTTCACTACCCGAAATCTAACAACGAAAGCTTATAGATGTACACTTGTTCCGCAACTACGAAATGGATCTCCCAATCTCCTTACCGCACTGGTGGGTTTTCACGCTACCAAAAACAATGACACAGGAGAATTCTTATCTGTTCCCAGTTTCCTGTTTGGACAACTCTCTAAGCAGCTCTACAAGTAAATACACTAAGAACAATTAACATTCTTGATAACCGTTTTCATGAAATCCTGAAGCTCATCATCTAATTATGAATGCGAACTGTGTGAATGTGCCATGTCCTTGTGTACAACCAATTTACAGTTCGGTGTCTTAAATGTAGAATTCAGGAGAGCTCCATATTTTGTAATTCGCAACAACAGACGTAGTTAGCTTTGAGTAATGTAATCAGCTTCTCATTCGAGGGCGGAGGAAAGGTTGGGGGGGGGGGGAAGGAGAAACAATAATACTTTAAAATACACAAAAATGGGGATAAATCACGTTCACGTCCAGTGATTATTGTGTGAAAGAACAAGGCGCAAAGAAAAACAAATGTGCTTGGATCGTGACTGTCTGTGACCCGCCAGACGTAGATATGCAGGTGTTTACTGAGGTTACAGAGGTACTTGTAGCGGCCATCGGAATGGCAAAACTATCAAAAAATTTCTTTCCATAAACCTCTCAGTTTTATCTTTGTTCTTTTTCTTCATATTATTTTCATTTTTCCCTATAACTCGCACTTTTTTTAATTATCCCAAACCTCGCAATTCTAAAAGGACCTCACAATCGGAAGGGACGTTACGAATGTAGCCTATAGCTAGCTATCACATGGCGACGGAATCAATTCATTATACACAACGGCTGTGTGCATTTCGAGAGGTTAGCCGTCAAGTGATGCTACGGCAGATTTACAGTCTGAACGACTCAAGAATAATGCAAGGGACTTCAGTCTCGATTATTCGTTAAGCCTGCAGCAGCTAAACCGACTGCTTGTAGTGTACAAATGTGCAGTCTACAGTGCTGCAGGTACAAAAAGCTTGGAGTAAGATTTTAAAAATTACTTTGGTGATCATGGAAATTCTGGACCTTAACCTTACTTTGCATTTTTTATATTTTATGGCTTCATTATAATAAACCATTTAGTTAAGGTAAGCTGCCTTTATAACCTGTCATATATTTTACAAAATGAAAACACATACAAACTGATTTTTGAAAGTTCACACGGAGGATAACGCACAGGTAGCGTCTAAGTGTGTTAGTATAGTCAATAAGAAATGGATGTAAAGTGGAAAGGCAGATGTACCAACTAACTGTTTCATGAAATATATAAATATTCCGATATCGGTTTCCATAACTGCACCGTTATTGTGTGAACATTTATACAAATGAAATAAAATTGAAAATGTTGCTTATTGCAACAATACGGAACATCTTTTTAGAGCCTACCGTTTTCTTTACGTAACACCAGGTTTAACATTCAAAAATTTCGTAAGGTGATTACATTGCATGTATGTGCTTTGCATGGCTCTCAGAACAAACAGCAATTTTGCCTTATACGTCATTAACTGATTGGTTTCTATAATCGGAGTGAAGAGTGTTTACTGCGCGGTACGGACTGAGTCCTTATATAACACAGATATGTTTCGTCCTTCAAGGGTTAAAGACAAGAAACATATATATATATAATCTGGTGCATCAGTAGACACTTTTAAGTGCATTCACAATCTAGAGACAGATCTTCATGCAACCGGACCATAATGGAGAATTTCTGCAATCAAACTTTATTAGCAATCAAGTAATACAACACTAATAAATACAGCAAGACGGGCTGCAGACTACAACAAAAAGTTGGCCCTAATTATTTGCAAAGTACAAAATAACAATAATGGGCAGGAAGAAGTATAGACATTCATGCGATCTTCATTCTGTAATATTCGCTGTGTGGATCAAGAGCCCAAATCTGGACGACTCCGCTTCGTTGTTGAGGTTACTAGATCACTCACAATTATATTCTTTAGGTCTCCTCTGTACGGAAGATCAGCTCGTCGCAGACGCCACTACTTAAACGACACACAACAGACAGGAAAAACGAACATCCATGCTCTCTGCGGGATTCGAACCAGTAATCCCAGCAATCAAGGGACTCCCGACCTACGCCTTAGATCCGATGGCTACCTGGATCTTCTTACTCTCTATTTTTTACCCCATGACACAACAATCCTTAGTGCTCCAGGGCCTCCTTATTGACGTGGATTCACGATCACACTCAGACACACCACATTTGGTAGAATCCCTCTGGACGGGTGATCAGCCTGTCACAGAGACCTCTACCTGAAAACACACAACATTCTCAACAGACAGACATCCATTACCCGGCGAGACTTGAACCTACAGTCCCACGAGGGAACAGCCACAGACACATGCCATAGACCGCGCGGCCAATGGGAACGGCTTACTCTGTATTACAAAACTATATTTCTTAACACTCTGAGTGCAGTTAATTGGTAATTTGGAGACCGATGCAGGGACACGAAACAACGAGACGAAACGTTATCTTTGGCTACAGGCAGCCCGCATCAAGACATCGAACCTATTACGTACACATGGCCAAATAACTAGAAAAGCGAGGACCCTTAAATATACACACATTTATGGCAAGATAGTTTTAAGACATTGCTTATTTATAATACGCATAGTACTGAACAGCGATTGAGTTTGTACAGCGCGGAGCGTGAGGCAGCAAACATGGGTATTCGTGACCAAATTACAGATGCCTCTTATTGTTGTTTATTCAGTAGCAGTAACCTGTCGTGACGGATACTTAGCGGTACACGACGCGTATGTGCCTGCCATGCATTCTGTGTGGCGCCTCTAATGACCCATTTGAGGCGTGACCTTCATCAAAATTTAGGCGAATATTGCCTTCAATGCGGGACCGCAGTAGCACAGTGGTTAAGATGCTGTGCTACAAATCGGAATATCGCTGGTTCGATTCCAGATGGTGTCATTAGAATTTTTCATTGACATAATCCTTCCGATCGCACTATGGCTCTGGGGTCGACTCAGCCTCTAACAGAAATGAGTACCAGGAGTATTTTCTGGGGGTAAAGGCAGCCAGTGCGTAAGGCTGACAACCTACCACCATCCTGGGCAATTGTCACGTAATCTGGAAACCTTAACTTCCTGGAACCATCTGGGGAACTCGGTCGGCCCTGTAATGGGACTGATTTATTCACCTTTATTGCCTTCAATGTTGACGCGCTTCTTACCTCCACGCCCTACATACAAGTCTAAATTATAGGCCTACATACAATTTCAAGTCCTATATCACGCAGAAGACAATCCGCATCCATCAGGCAAACTTCATGGTTGAATGTTACACCCTTTCTTTTAAGAATAATACGAAACACATGAACACATTGTGTGGCAAAATGCACCTTCTTGGTGTTCTAACAGGTAACTGGTATGTATTTGTATCTCACATCTTGAAACGGTAGTAAGAAATAGGGCAAAAGGGCTTTACCTGCAGGCTGAGACGCCAAACCCCTCTTCACTTCGTCCCCGCCAAGGTACTTACGATCCCAGGAGGCAACCAAGAACTACTAACAGCCCGTAGGAAGAGCCAGATGAATCAATTCACACTTTCCCAAACTGTTACCTTATAATATATTTTTAACGTCAGTCTTTCCCTGACCCCAGGTCTTCCAAGTAGTCTCCTTTCAGGCGCGTTCGGAAACTTGCGAAAAGCGACTATTAATTTATGTCTGTCCGTCCGTCCCTCTTTCCGCATGGAACAACCCGGCCCTCGCTGGACGGATATTCATGAAATTTTATATTTGAGTATTTCGAAAATCTGTCGAGAAGATTCAAGTTTAATTAAAATCTAACATGAAAAACGGGTACTTTAGATGAAGACCTATAAACATTTGTGATTATATCTCGCTCATTTCTTTCCAGACAAACACTGTGCACAAAAACAAACACACATTTTACATTGAGCAAATTTTTTTTTTTTCTCGAAAATCGTGCCGTTTATGAGATAATGTGAAAAATATTGTAGAGCCGAACAGGACACAGATGGCAATATGGCGCATACGCATTGTGTGATGGGTACCTCATGCTACAAACACTTTCTCAGAATATGTAATACTTATTGTTTTCCACTGCAACAATGGTTGCACGAAGGCGCCTTAATGATAGGTTAAACTTACATTTCATGCCAAGTTTTAAACTTCCCCACAAAATTTTGTACGCATTTACATTCTCCCCATTGTTTGCCACTATCCCCATCAACTTTATTCTTTCATATTTGATCAGCCTAACGATATTTCGGGAGGAACGTAAATCAGAAAGTCTTCTTTTTTTTCGAAATTGTTTCCAAGGTGGAGTAACTTCCTCTCTGTCAGGTTCAAATATTTTCCTCCTGACCCTGTTCCCAAGTATTTCCAATCTACGACGGTCGCTTGATATGAGACGCCAAATTTCATAGCCATAAAATAAAATACAAAAGATCTGACAGTATTTTACATCTACATTGTAATTAGTACTTCTGTAGTTTGTATAAGGGAAGACAAAATATTTTGTACCCAAAGGTACCGGCATTCCCCGAATTTAACATTCTCTTAATTTCTTCATGAACGCAGTTTGGATCTGTCAGTGTCTTTCGCAAATGTTTCAATTTACCACATTTTCAAATAACGTATTATTTGCTTGGAGTCGGCTTGAAAATGTTAATGCAAATACTAGGGATGAAAATTATGTGTGTGATTACGAAGTGCTGTGGCGGCTTGTGATGTGCAGAATTTCTGTCGAGGTGAGTTACTGCCATTATACAAACACTGCATAGGAAGGGCGTCACATTTCTAGACCCATCCATATTTTCCTCTGTTATATTTCCTGAGTTCGGTTATATTATCACATGTATCTAGTGTAACAAAAAATACTTCCCTGGCTGTAACAGTTCTCTTCCAGACTGTAGACGACAAAAACTGTAGCAGCAAGACGTCAGAAATTCGACCGTTTCACAAAAGCCATAGCAGTACATACGTGTTGCATGGCATGACTTTCAGTACAGGTCGCAGAATCCATTAAGTCACACTCAAAGGGTTTTTTCATGTTTTCTTACTGAAGCCACTTTGCCGTTTTAATGGTGATTTTAAAATGCACACCGGAATTGCAACAGACTTTTAAGTGGGTAACGTAAAGTAGAGTTCCTGTAATCTGCTGCCCTCCACTTCCCTCCTAGTCATCACTTCTTTCCAATTGCTAATTGATGTACAGTCACTTCAAATATTAGGTTACAGTTTGCAAGTGAAATCAAAAGACACTCCTTACTATATAAGTAACTGAAAGACAGTGTGGTAAGGACTTAAGAAGCCTGCATTCCCTAACGCTCAACGCTCTGTCAACAAATGTTTAGGTAACCTTCCTTAAAACAGGTCACATCAAATACCTATTACAATTTATAATTTATCCTTAGGAGCCACCTTGCAATTCGTCGCTATATAACACAGACCTATATACCACAACACTTTAACACTCCAGATACCAACTGAAAGCACTGTATCTTCCAACGATCCTCGATTTTGGGAAAGAGCACTGCTTTTCGGAAGGTTCCCAGGCTTCGCTCCTTTGTCCTTCAGGTAAGCGTAGCGTGTAGATGAAAATGAGAGTGTGGCATTGGTTTGAGGACATTAACAGGAGCGAACCTGTCCCAGTATCACTAGGCTTATCACACAGTTACATGGACTGACTTGGAAACTGGACCTCCACGAAGACAAGGAGACTATCCGTCAGAGACAAGACACTGCCTTTTAGAGACTAAGATTAAACTGATTAACCTTTTAACGCCTACTGGTTACGTGCACCAACAAGTTTAACACTTAAGAATTATACGAGTACATTCTGTCCACATTGTATTTATGTGTTCTGTATTAATATCAGAACAAACAGCGACATCTGCCCCGTAAAACATAAACTGACTGGTTTTTATAACCGAGATGAGAAGTGTTTATAGAGCGGTACGGACTGAACCTTTAAGTGAAGCAGTCTGCGATTCGTCTCTAAAGGGTTAATATTTCTTTCTTGCTGCACTTCTTCTCATTGATAAAAACAGATTAGTTTATGTTTAACATAGAAATAATCGCTGCTTTTTCTGAGAGCCATATAAACAAGCAAATACGTTCTGCGAGCAGAATGTAGAATTTCACAATCTTAAAACTCAGCTACACAAAGTAACCACTAGGCTTTAGAGGGTTCAGAAAAATCAATTGTAAAAATAACGAGATTGTTTTTCTGGCATCTAGTGTAATGTGTGACCTAGTTTAACACGTCCGGATATTAGGTACAACAAATGTCTTGTGGACACCTGAAGGAGAGAATTGAGCATTATACCAATTATGTACGTTAAATGTCACCATTAAATGTTCACTTCCGTCGCAAAACTTTCTTTGAAAAATCCCATGAATTAACATATTTCTCTGAACTCGTCCATATATATGCAGTATACCAGGAACTGCACACAAATGTACAGTTATATAACTCGTAGGCGTGTGTTTACTGTGACATATGTATGTGTGTGCTTAATATCTCACAGTAGGAATTCCTTGTTCGTGAAAGTTGTCAAACATAAAGTACAAGCTTTCACTTAATAAGTACGTCTGTAATAATTCATCACACGGAAATGATAAAAAGTTCTTAGATACTTTTCGATTTAACTTCATAGAGAATTATGCTTTCTGGCTCCAACGGTTTAGCGACTCTCGTCAGAAAACCTTTAGGTCTATAAAGGTCTTGCTCTTCTTTTGTATTAATTTTGTGCTCTAACTGCAGAAAATTGTATTCTAGTGCCTTTCGTTGATGACTCTTCTGAAAAATATTTCAGGACTTATAACATCCATGTTCTTCACGCATCATAACTTCCTATTTCCGCCATCTTTGATATATTGACCTTTGTGACTAGCTAGAGTAAATTTTTATTGACGTCGAATGGAATGCTATCCATATAATATGTTACAGTGTATGTGCCTGTTTCATCAAAATATACTGGCGTGTAGTGGGAGTGGACTCCGACGTCATAAATTCTTTAAAAAACATCAATGCAGGTCTAAGCTTGTGCTACATAGAAACACTGAAGTATGGTTATGTCAACACAGACATTACGTCCTACTGCCATAGACAGCCACAAAATTCCATCTCGAAGTTACATCAGGAACGCATGGAACAATAAAGAGCTATAAGAGATAAAATACAGTTGGAGGCATCTTAGAAAGACCTGGCATATCGTCCATAGTCAGAGGAAGTGTGTGTCTAACGGTAGAACTGTGTTAACGGACGTATGTTTTGACCTTCTTCTAAAGTGTATTAAAGTTTAAGTTTAAGGAATGTAACTGATAAAAGTTAAAGGTAAAGTTTGTCCCAGAACAGGCCACGAAGACCCATAGGGGGAGTAGATTTATAGCTCCACTCTTTCTTTAACCTCGGCGCTAGATGGGGGTGGGTTGTCAACGCCACGCCCAGGCAGCTTTACCCCCGGGAAAGATCCGGTATCCATTGTATAGGAGTCTGGATGGGCCCCAGGGACGGTCTGGACGGGTGCAGAAAATCTCGCCCCCATCGGGATTCGATCCCCGGACCATCCAGCCCGTAGCGACTCGCTATAAAGACTGAGCTATCCCGGCCCACAGGAATGGAACAGGAGAAGCGTAATTATTACACACAGCCTACAACTGCCATTATAATGCAAAATATCTTATGCTTTTTAAGGCAAAATCGGTCGTTATAAGAACACTGTAAAGTTCCACATAGCTCCAGAAGACAATCTAAATCGCAGCCATCATTACGGTTTGTACATACAGTTACGCTATGTAGAATGGAAACGCGATTGCTACCATTCGGTACAAAATCTTTTGTGTTGACGCGTGCAATCTAAAAATACAACGACTAAAATACACAGAATTATAACTTGCCTGTTGCTTGAGGTGAGTGTGAAACTAGTCCGTCACATAAAGGCAAGAACATTGGCTGAATGTTTTCGGGAATAGTGTGCCGAGTAAAATATTTGAACCTAAAATAGAGGAAGTGACATGGGCCGGACAATGGTCCTTGATGCGTCAAAGAGGTGAGATGGGCGTGGCGTATGGCACACATGGGGGAGAAGAGAAATACATGCAGGGTTGTGGGTGAGGAAATCTAAAGGAATAAGACTGCTTGAAAGACCTAGGGGTAAATGAGGGGATTGTGTCAAAAATATTTTATATATATATATATATATAGGTTTAGATTATGTGGATTGGACTGATCTGGTTCAGGAGAGGAAGAAGTAAGCTGAGGACTGACTTGATCCGGGATATGACGAAGCGTCACTTGAACAGTGATTTCCGACTTTTCAAAGGAATGGTGTGCCTTTATGTCCACGAATCTAGATCAAGGTTTACCAAACTTTTTTTCATTGTGGAACAAATAATATGTTTTACATATTTCGAGGATCCCCCACTTACAAAAACGGAAACAAAACAAAGAGTCAGCTGGTAGCGCAGGAAGATTGCTCCAGTACTGCCAGTTGCCGGAAAAATATTCCCATCATATTGCAATGGGTATTTGGCATTTTTAGTGATATTTCATAACTTTTATTTATTCCACGATTTCTCGCGGGAACACTAAGAATATTCCGTGAACCCCTGGTCTGGAAATACTGGTCTCTGACTTCGCTGTAGTAATTGTTGATGTTCTGGAAGGAAGTGCAGCCATAGTTACAGCTGCTGAAGGTGAATTTCTTTCTCCGTCTCAGAGCAATCTTAGAGACTGTGGGGCGAACCCAGCCTCCTATTCAATAGGTAGCGGGTATCTGGGTTTCTCCTCCCTGCATCTGGCGGCCGGAGCGTGAAAATGACTGCTCATCTGCGTTTAGTGTTTAAGTTAAGAATGACTGGATCTGTACCGCCACTCTCCTATACACCTCCATAGCATGCACAGCTACAATTTTAGCCATAATTTCACTCAATATACAAGCTACGTAATTCTTTTTGGCAAAGGCCGGAGCCTGATACTTGCTGAAGTTCAGAGGCATGTATCATTTGTTTTATTTTGATATATGTATGTGGTCTCATTCGTAACTACTGATAATGACCGTTACATGCAGACAGAATAACGACAGAGTAGTAATACTGAGGTTGTTGTTCAGGACGTTCTGTAAAGTGTAATGCAACAACATGACGACCATGTCGATCTACTTATTTCTCTGAAAGTTAAAAGTAAGAAATTATGAACCAGTACAATTAGGCATAAAGGCTAAGACACCCTCAGACCTACCGACTGCAAGTGGAAGTCCACTTAGAAATGTTCTTGGAACAGTGTCTTTAGCATGTATCTTTTGGTAAACACTAGCATGGCGAAGACAAGAAATTTGGCTTGTGTGTTTGCAACGACTGAGGCAGATGACAGAAACAAATGTATAAGCCTAAATAAGAATATCCTTTTAATGAAGACAAGCTTCAATATCAAAGATAATATTAAAGAAAATTATGTGTCATGAATGAAAAATGTAGCGGCTCCAGGTCTAGAAAACAGAGATTAACGGCTGTGGGGACCCGTTGCGCTGACCACGTGACACCCCTCTATCCGCAAAAGTTGGCACTAACTTCGCCGACTGGCGGCGGCCGCTCTG
>Ga0123354_10012914_pt1 | contig 12936 bp, 11 predicted proteins | sample TergutLab28metaG_2_FD_97872 | JGI IMG/M metagenome (GOLD analysis project Ga0123354, IMG submission 97872) | Labiotermes labralis P4 segment gut microbial communities from Petit-Saut dam, French Guiana - Lab288 P4 | ecosystem: Host-associated > Arthropoda: Insects > Digestive system > Gut ...
AGTGCCCTACTTTTAGACGGATTTATTTTCATATCATTCTCCACCGCCCAGTCCCCCAACCTATCCAGATCTGTCTGCAATTTATCTACGTCTTGATTATTTACCACTTTTCTATATATTATAGTCATCTGCGAAAAGTCTGATTTGGGAATCGATGTTCCTCCAAATATCGTTGACGTAAGCTAGGAACAGAAGTGGGCCCAACACGCTCCCTTGTGGCACGCCTGACGTCACTCCAACTTCATCTGACAATTTTCCCCCTACTCTAACTCTCTGAGAGCGACCTATCAAAAATTCTCTAATCCATACGATTACCCTTGGATCCACTCCCGAGTCTGAAATTTTCTTGAGCAACATTTTGCCATTCCCCACTGACAAGTTGACCTAAAAAGTAAACAGAGACAATTATAATACACCCTTCAGGAAGTCAACACAGAAGAGAGAGAGAGAGAGAGGAATGAATATATCTATTAGAGAATTAGCATATTAAAGAACAATTTTAATTTATACATATTGTTTTCCCAGTTTCATTTCTTATTTAAAATTGTTTATTTTTTCAGGTACCTTGCAACTGGAACAACATTTACTGCTCTACATTATGACTATAGACTGGAAATAAGTACAATAAGGAAAATTGTGCTTTTGGTATGCATTGCTTCGTGGAGCACAATGAAAAATGAATTCTTCCCAGAACCAACAGACAAGAGATGGCGAGAAATATCAGATGCTTTTAGAATATGTTCACATTTTCCTAACTGTTTGGGAGCAATCAATGGGAAGCATATAAAAGTTACCAAATTTCCTCACAGTGGTTCAATGAATCTGAACTACAAGTGTAATTTTTCTATTGTTCTCATGGCAAATGACGATTCAGAGTACAAATTTACATATGTTGACATTGAAACCTCCTTTTTTAGGCCACTAATTCGAAATAAACTACACATTCCGCCCTCTGGTCCCTTGTTTACAAATGATACTGAAAATTGTCCTTTTGTGTTTGTCGGCGATGAAGCACTTTCGCTTTCAGAAAACCTTATGCAGCCCTATGCAGGACATAACCTTATGCAGCCCTATGCAGGACATAACCTTATGCAGCCCTATGCAGGACATAACCTCTCCAAAAACAAAGAATATTCATTTACCGTTTATGTCGGGCACGAAGATCCGTAGAACGCGCCTTTGGTATTTTATCTAATAAATGGATAATTCTTCATACAGCATTAAATGTATCAAAATAATTATCTAAAGATATTGTAAAAGCATGTGTACTTTTACATAATTTAGTGCGAAGCAAAGATGGGTACAGACCTTAAGAAATATATATAACGCAACATTGGAACAGTGTAACCGTGCTGCATGTAGCCGACCAAGACGAAGTGCAAGTAATGTTAAGAGATCGTTTTGCAGATTATTTTGTAAGTCGGGAAGGAGTATTACCGTGGCAAATGAACAAACTTTAATGTTAAGCTATTAATAGTGTCAATTCAGTAACTGAGTTTAAGACATTAAAATGTATTAATAAAGGTTTACTTACTTATTTCGTGTTATTTCTTTCTATCCATGTGGTGAAAATCGCCTTCCAAAAATGCGCAGATTTCCCTCCATGCTTTAGACTTCTCAATTTTATCTTTATAACTATCACTGGTTTTATGCCACAAACAAGGCTTGCTCTCGATGAGCTCAGTTAATGTAGCAACACGTTAGTAAACACCTGACTCATTATTCAATTGAAATATTAGAAATTTCGAATAAGAAAGAAAACACAGAATTATAATTTTCGCAATCTGAAGTTAACACCGTATAGGTTTCATACAGATTGAGGTATTTAAAACAGTTGTCCGGTACCAACAGGTTGAGATAAGTGTTTAATTTCCAATGCAGTTACATTAAAACTGATAAGCCGGCCGCCGGCCCGGCTTAACGAATTTCAGTTCGGCACGCTAATTTGCAGGACCGGCTGCGTGTGAAAACACCCATTCATTTACATTGCATCCGGCGCCGGTAGTCGGACGAAGCTCCGGTTTTGCCGGTGTGTATGCAAGCGCCCTAACTCGTGGTACGTGGCATGCCACGGGCACGGTGACAAAAACGGCGTTCCGAACCACAGTTAACAGCATTATCCGGACTACATTTCTCGATTGGTTGCCATTCGTTGGCAGTTGAGTTGTGCACGTTTGTTCCGCACACATATGCCCATAGTCCATGGATACTAGATGGTCTGTGGTCCATGGTGTAGGTGTCATCTGTGATGTAAATGCAAGCGTAGAGTTACGTATTTGTGTACAGAAAGTGAGAGTAGTGCTGTTTATGGTGATAGTGTGAACTTGTCTTAGTTACATTTCGTTTATAGACAATTTGATGTCAACATTTATTGTCGTTTGTAACAATCCCAGTAGCAGAACGGCGTGGGATCTACATTATGGCATCAGGTCTTGAAAGTTACGTTAATCGTATCCTTTATAAACACGTCTTTCGGTATGGAATTGTATATGTAGGACATGGACTTGAAAGTTACTGACCACCTGTAGTAAAATGTGCTTTAATGTTTTCAGTATGTTGGCATCTCACAGGCATGGCAGGAAATGGTATATTGGGCAGGCAAGATACACAGAAGGTTTATTCTAATAGTATGACAGATGGAAACGAACTTTGCAGTTTTGAAAGAAGGCGCATTCCAACCAAGTAAAAATATGTAGTAACCCTTTTATTATGGGTATATAGGAATCCAGAAGTAGACACTTCTGGATGTTTGAGAAGTATAAGAATATAATTATATAATATTGCTATACAGGATATTACACCGGCGGCTCTTGTACATGACATCCTGTAAGTTTCACAACGTTCGTGTAATCTGACATACGCAGCGTGACATATAAAACGTCTTGGTACTAACGTAGAATATGCAATGCTTTCATAGCCTGTGTAGTGTCAATGTAATAGAGCGATGGTGTTAACCTCATCAGTTTGCTTATGACACTTCAAATCCCAGACGATGGCCAAATCAGGCTGGGACATGTTTAGCAAATTATTGTATGGTAGAAAGAAGAGTGTTATAAATACATTGCGTCGTGTCATTTGGTTTTAATTAAGAGCATAGCCATTTAATTTCATAAAGATTCAAACTGACTACTTGTAACTTTAGGAATGTGTTTGTATTGTAGCCAGAAAACATGGTGTGCACCATTTTGAATGGCACTAAATGTTGCTTTGTTGTTATACTCTTGCCGTAGTGGTGAATTATTCATTAGCATGTACCATACATTACATGCATATTGTTATTCACTAAATGCCATTGTGTGCTTTAATGGTAGTAGTAAATTCCTTCAAAGTGTGCTATACTCATATTCAAGTTTTTCTGTATCCTGTATTATATATAATTCACCATGGATTTGCCATTATTATTTAATATAACTTATATTTCTTAATATGCACTTCAAAATGATATCCTTAAGTACCTGTTACTTTCTGAAAGTGCACCGTATACTATATTGTATTTTGTAAAGTCAGATTTTTGTAGCAAGCTGCTTTTAGACATTTACCTCGACCATATCAAACTTTAGTGCAGAGCAGCTGGAAATGGATGACTTAACAATTACATGAACTAGTTAATATGCTGAAAGTTTATTTCGTAAATTAGAATTCTGAATGGGTGATTTAGGATCCAGAGTGCTGAGAAAGATATAAATCGTGTTTGTCATATGCAGCCTTAATTGTGCAATAGACACTGTATCTATTATAACATCAGATGGAAGAAATTTTGTTGTAAGTATTTTCAACAATTTGTTTTAATGACAGCCTTCAGTATTCTCTTTGTCTCTAGTGAACAGATTGGGAAAAGTGTACAAAGTATGTCCTTTTTGATGTGTACATAGTAAGGCCATTTACAGAGTATCAAGGTATGGTTTTTGTAAAGAAACAGGCTATTTACAGAGTAGCAAAGTATGTCTTTTTTTTTATCCGACTACTTATTAATTCTAGGTTTGTTTTTGATGTCTAGTATTATTTTGTTTTATGACAATGTCAGTATTTCAGACTACAGGCAGGTCACTTTGTATGCTAGGGTTATATTCCTGAAAAAGTCATACAAATTGAAATTGTGCAAATTGAATACACAATTCCCATTTGAAACAATGTATTTCCTGGGGGCTAGGAGATTGACAACTTCATCCTCTATAGCAGTGTTTCGCAACCACCGGGCTGCAGCCCGATACTGGGCCTTGGCATCAATTATAGCGGGCCGCGAAGAGATTCTCCTGGAATTGATAACTAATTTAAATGTAATGTTATATTTGTCAACATGCCACACCGTACACATAATTGTACTAATACTCTTTATGATTATGCCATAATTAATTATTGATACTTATGTTAGTTTAATGTTTGAACTTAAAAAAAAAATTGGAAAGGTACTGTTGAGTAAATCTGTTGGGACCTGGCCCTCGTCGTATGAAAAAAGAATTTACTGGGCCACAGTCTCACAAAGGTTGAGAAACACTGCTCTGTAGCGTATGAGTGTACCAGTAGTAGATATACAGACCTGTAGGGTGTATATATATATATACACACACACACACACACACACAGTGTATATACATATCTGTACTATATATATTTATATATTTATTTATGTATATCTAATACAGTGAAAATGTAAGAGGCTTACATCTGTAGTTTTTGGTGTGGTTTATTCCACTAGGATTGTGGTAGTCTTGCTACACAGACACTTTAGTTCCTTACTTAGTACTTTCTATAATTATATGAACATTATCACAAATTGTATGTAGGCTGTTATGAGCAAGTCTTATGTTACGGCATATGTCGACAATTTGTTCACCCTTTCTGGGTCGTCGGCCTGTTATGTCTAACTTCGCTTCTTTGCTGATTGTCTTTTACTGATTTTTCATTCAGATTGCACTAGGTGATGTAGATTTACATTTCCCGCTCATGCTGGCAAGAAAAGGCAATGCTGTAAAAGAGGAAATTATTTGAGTCGCATGATTGTATCACCAATGTAATCAATTTTTACAAATGCCTGTATTGCATGACAGTTACGTCACTTTCTGCTAGCCTCCTACAGACGACAAATGCGGCCACATATCATATATATATATATATATATATTAAATTGTTTTAAATAAAAAATTGTCACTTAAATTAAAAAAGTGGTGTAAATTTTCAAGTCGCATTAAAGCAGAATCGTAGGAACAGAAATATCATAAAACAAGATGTGCCTGTATTAGTATATATAGGATGAATTGCTAATGATGAATTGGAAAGAATGAGGAAGGAAGTGGCTGTGGCCTACTGGAAACACTATCCTCACATTTAACTGCAGGGACTTGAGAAACCCACCCATCCTGAAAAACCCAGGATAGCTGATATTTGATCCAGGGTGTCTGGGCACCTCCCACATACAAGTCAGAAGCACTACCACTTCTGCTGGCTTGCTTGTTCATTTTCATTATCTTGAAATAAAGTGTATGTATTGATAGGCACAAAATGGTTTTTCAGGGTACACTGAAAGGTTTTGACCAGACAATTAATTTGATACTGGATGAAAGCCATGAGCGTGTGTACAGCACCAACCAGGGTGTTGAGCAAGTTGTGCTGGGGCTGCATATTATTCGAGGAGACAATGTGTAAGTTGATGAGACAGAGGCTGTCATTGTTGGTACTGGGAAGTCTGCTGTTCTGGTGGACAGTCCACTGTCTGTCTGAATTCCACCATTTAAACAGTTTGGAAAAAATTTTTGAAACAGTGATTACAGGCTGAATATATTGGGGCCATCATTTCATTCAACAACTAACATCTGGCACTTTGTACCAACTTGCTTTTATTAGTAACATACCGTCCACCCAGCCACCTGCCCACGTGTGCAGTGGCAGAGCAGCTGGAAGTAACAGACACTGGTTGTTAGATACCATAATGACACCATGCTTGTGAGCAGAATTTTCACTTTAAGCGCATACTAAGGATGAGGTTGTAAATTCATAGCTAATAATCTAGAGAAAATGGGAGTTCAGTTAGCCAGCAAATCCATGACATTAGAAGTTTGGCCATAGCATTCATTACCTGAAATATTTTGGGAGAATAATAATAATAATCACCACCACCATCTGTGTCCAGGAATAAGGACCTTCAGCCTGTTCCAAAGTTGAGCTAAATTTTGTTATTGGTCTGCCAGAAAGAGGTTATTCCCAGATGTATTTCAGTATATGTTCTTGTAATCAGCACACTTCCAGGTTTAACATGTATTTAAGCAGTACCCATGGTACTAACATAAGCGTCTGCAGCAACTGTAAGCAGAACATGCTGTCAGATTCCACTGACATTGGTGCTTGCAATAAAAATTAGTGGTGTTAAATGTTTATATTCAGTGTTTTTTTTTTTTTTTTTTGTTGTATCTGTCTGTCTCATAATGCATACATAAGTTTTCTTATTTCAGGGCCGTTGTTGGTGAACTTGATGAAAATTTAGACTCACGATTGGACTTGTCAAGTATCAGAGCTGATCCTCTCAACCAGGTCGTTCACTGATGTCTTTCTATAATGCAAAGTATTGTGCATGTTATTTATGTGCTAGGACTGTATCAACAAGAATGTCTTTGTGTTTACTATGTTCAAACAATGGTACGTGTACAAATATGAATTTCCATAGAAACTGACAAAGTTCTGTTTTCCACAAAATCCTGTTTCTGTTCCATAAATATTTTCGAGTGCTACTTGAGGATCAATTTTCCACTGTGCTGTCAGTCCGTTGCAGCATTCCACAGCCTCTTGACTGCTGCCACCCATGCACACATCTGCATATCCATGACAAAGTTGATGGACAGTGCCTGTAACTCTTTTTTTTAATGTACAAGACATTCAGTCACAGCACACTGGCAAAACAAAATGTGATAGACATCTTGGTGCAGATGCACTGGACATGTATTTCAGGTTGAGATGAGAGCTGACATAACCAGCCATATAATTCATACTGTAATGTGTGTAATAAAAACAGTGTTCATGGCTCTTAAGTGCTCAGATTGTTTCTGTATTTTTGTGTACACTCCAGTTTGAAGCCCTGGTTCCTTTCTGAGCCTTTAACAATATTGCATGGTGCTATCAGGCCAGTTCTTCATCGTTATTTAAATCTGAAACAGTATGTATGGAATACATGTGCCCTGCTCTTTGAAAACTGCAGGAAGATATTCATTGTATACTGCTAGTGGAAAGAAGTGCTGGAAGACTTAGATGTACATGGAGATGTATAGAATGCATTTCACAGAAACAGACAGTCACAAATTAGGTTTCATTCCTCTCTGGCATGTGGTAGGGCTCGGTGACACACTCTTGCGGACACAGAAGGAATCCTAAAATTCCCAACAAATATGAGTCATTAATGGTTAAAATATGTATAATTACGCATGAATTAAATTCACTGCTGTGATTGTTTATTGACCACCACATTTGCATTTGACTGAAATGTAAAGTTCAATTTCTGATGCTGTATTTTCAGTGCTTTTTAACCGGTGGTGCACATACCACATCATTTTTATTCATATTTCAGTTTGAAGAGTGTTAATCATATACAGAAAATTACTTAAATGCATTTAAATTAAAAGAAAAGTGCTTATTAAGTTAACTTATAAAGTTAAATTACAAAAGTAAAAGCTGTGTGTTTAAGCACCTCGTGGTACATGCATATGTTTCATTTGTGATACTGGGAAGAGATGATTTGAAGCCTAAAATTGTAGATCTGCTATATAGATCATGTCAGCTTCTTGCATTTCCTCTGCCTATGTCTTTAAACAAAAGAAGTACAGTTTGCTCCTGGGATGTTACATGTTTAATTGGTCATATCTTGTAGCAATTCCCACAATTACACCTGCATCTTGGTTAGTAATGAATAACAAAATATGGTTATTATGTCCAAAATTGAGAAACTAAATTATTAAATTGTTAAAGGCAGTATGAGCCCTTATATGATAAGAAGTATTTATTACGCACATTTCATCTACTTCTGAGATATGATATAATTTTTGGGGGTGGGGTTAATGAAAGTAATACCAAATTCAGACTGCAAAAAAGGGTTACCAAATTAGTGGTCTTAGTAAATATGAGTCTTGTGGACATATATTTAAGGATTGCAATATACTTTTGATGGCTTATTTCTACACACTTGAATTAGTATGTTGACAGTTCCTGAAAAACTGCACAAATTGAACACAGTAGAATTTAAACAGCATATTTCCTGTGTGTTCGGTAACTGACAGCCTGATCCTATATGATGTGTGACTATACCACTAGTGGACGTATGGACCTGTACAGTATATGTGTACAGTACTATATACATTTCTATACCATATATTGATTTCTAACACAATACAAATGTAAGTCGCACATCCATAGTTTTTGGTCTTGTTCATTCTGCTACTCAAACACTTTAGTTCCTGACTTAGTAGTTCCTTTAATTGTATCAGCACTATCACAAATTGTACATATGCTATTATGAGCCAGTCTTAACATTGTGACATATGTGAACAATTTGTTTACCCTCTCAAGTTGACTTACTATATCTAATTTCTCTTCAATACCGATTGTCTTTCGCCAATTTTTCACTTGGATTGCACCAGTGATGCTTATTTATGTTTCTCGCTTATTTTAATAACAACAGCCAATGATGTTGAAGGGGGAATTATGTCAGCCACGTAATTATATCACCAGCATAATCAATCCACACACGTAACAGTCACATCACTTTCTGCTAGCCTCCAACACAAGACAAGCAGCACTGGATTGTGTATGCCAAATCATGTTGAAGCGAAATTTATCACAAATTGAAAAATGGTGTAAAGTTTCAAATCCCATTAAGGCAAAATCATGCGAAAAGAACTCACTTGAAAAGAGGCCTTCTTGTACAGGGATTCCTGGAAACAAAATGTGCAAAAAAAAGTAGGAGCTGCAATCTCACTTTTGCGATCCAGGTCTTTTCAGGAAGGATGTAGTGACTGTGGGGATTATTTTTAATGTCTGAAATACAACAAATTGATCTGTTGACTCCCAGATTATGTACTTTGCTTTTAATGTCAGTTGTCTGGCCAAGTAGTACATGTAAGCTGTGCATATTGAGCAATGTCTATGGTTTATTTGGTATATATAACATTGTATTTTAATGTAAGTTGCTGAATAGAGTAAAATATTCCTCTTCACTTGTTACTTACCCTATCACTAGTGTATGTGTGATGCATTAGATAGCATTAAAATGCGTCTGTAAATAAATGACATAAGTAAGTGTGTGTTGGTAAATACAAGGCAGGCATTGTAGGTATAACATTGAGGGTCATTTGTGTAATCACTCTTACTGTGGAAGCTAAGATGTATTTATTTCTGAGTGTGAGTCTGTAGCCCAAGGTATCCAGCATGCAAAGCACATGCATGATATTGTAGTCTGTGGCGTGTCTGGCTCTACCATATTTTAACACAGTATCTCGTAGATGGCACTTTTTTCAGGAAAAAGTTATTGAATGTAAAATATGTGATTTCCTCTAGATGTCTTGTCTATAACATTGTCATTCTGAGAATAATTCAGTCAGGTATAATCATAGATATAAATAGGTCTTAAAGTACCCCATATTCTTTCCAAACTGTAATCGAAAGACTTTGAAAAAATCCTCAAATATGAAATTTCATGAAAATCCGGTTAGAGGAAGGCGAGTTCCATACGAATGTGCAGACTTGATAAAGCTAATAGTCGCTTTTCGAAATTTCGCTAATGCAAGTGATAAAACAGCACGAAAGCCTGGGATGGTTGTTGGCTTCTGTGTCGACGCATCTACCGCCGCTTTCTTCATGATGTGTTGGTATCAAATTTTGTCTTTGCGTTACAGGCATGCTATTAAGGCCAATCGCACATAGATTGGTACTCTGTAAATCGTCGCATATAATTGAATTACTGATTTGCCATTCGACGGCAATAGCCACGGTTCTTGGCAGCTATGTTGTGAGATCCCGCATCAGAAAATTATGTTGTGCTGGTCTTAATATTAATATTGGGGTATAGAACGGCCTCTACGAACACACTGCTCACAGATGCAGTGTGTGAGGACCTACTTGTCGAACTATTTGTGACTGTTGAGTCACCATGAATTGCAAATCAAAGTTGAAAACGTGTAGTCTTAATCCGTGAGCAGAAGTATTATCTCTGATCTCTGATCCATGTCCCAGAACGTGTACACCTAGTTATCTGTGGTGTAAACAACTTTACAGCCCTGCTTGGACGTTGCTGTCTTTACCCTTTGGAGTCAGTGGGACAGAAAAAAATAGTTGACAAGCGACAATAACGGAGATTATAAGAAGCCGACTAAGAGTTAATCGGTTCGCAAAAGACAGTAATTGCGACTGTTGAAGGTAGTAGCGTGCGGTTGTCTTTTGCGTATGACATGTACTTAAATCAGTGTTCTTAACTGAAGACAGAGTTTTGTAAAAAGTTAAAAATTGTTTGGTCGGAACCCACGTTGTAAACCCGGAGAAACATGGCGGATAGTGCAAGTGAGAGTGATTCTAGCTCCATTGACGGTGGACCTATAATGATGCCTCCTTCTCCAGTAACACGGGAACAGCTTCAGAAACGTATAGAATCATTGCAGCAGCAGAACAGGGTGTTAAAAGTTGAGCTGGAAACATACAAATTACGGGTGAAGGCCTTGCAAGAAGAAAACAGGGGATTGCGGCAAGCATCTGTATTTATCGTAAGTTATAAAAATGTTTATTTAATTAGGGAACAAACAGTCGATGTTAGTTGTTATACAAAGAGAGGAGACGTAATTTGCTTAGAATAAGAGTATGAACTGGAATTGCTGGTAGTCATTTGAGAGGAAATGTGGGATGTGTTTTTCTGCCATTTTGAATTTCATTGCAGCAAGCAAAGGCTGAACAAGAGGAAGAATTTATCAGCAACACGTTGCTCAAAAAGATACAAGCCTTGAAAAAGGAAAAAGAGACATTGGCGCATCATTATGAGCAGGAGGAGGAATGTCTGACCAATGATTTGTCACGAAAGTTGAATCAGGTAAATACTTGTTTATTATGAATTGACAGATACTTTGATATTTGCTTTGTAGAGATTAGTTGAGTGAATTGGAAGAAATCAGCTGTGAAACACTTTAAATACTACAGTTTAACATTAATGATTTGTGCAGAACATTACTTTCACTTAAGGAAGGACAGTTAGTATAAAACTTTGTTGCTTTAAACTGATAGTACTTGTGTGAATTTTGCAGTGAAGTATAGTAAACTCTTTATGATCTGTATGAACTCTTATTGATCCTTGCAGAGATTTTTTCTTGTTTCTGTGCACTTTGTTTGTAATTTTATCTTGCCCAGTTTTTGCTTCATGTTTTATATATATTTGTCCAGTAAGCCGACTTCAGTCAAAACAGTCTCTGTGAATATAGCAGTGGAATTCTTCAAATGGCTGTTCCTTATAAGTACTGAGCTAGTTAAACAAAAATTTGTAATACAAGACAGTGATCAGCTGCTCAGTGCAGCAGTCAAATAGAACATGTTCATGCTTATTCTAGTAGAAGGTGTGCATTTTGGTATCTGGGAAATGTATCTGGGAGCAGAATAATATATCCTTTGGTTGTGTTGTGAGATAACATAAGTTAGAGTGAACCCTGGAACAGGTCTTGAAGACCGAGATGGGGAGTAAGTAGATGTATAGTTCTACTCTTTCTTTAAACTTGGCGCTAGATGAGGGTGGGTGAGCAAGTCCACGCCCCGGCCGTTTTATCCCTGGGAAAGACCCCAGTAACCATCATGATTGAAGTAAGTAGTACCAACTGTTTTGAGTAAATGGCAACGAGTCACAGCACAGTGTAAGTTTAAAGTGCTGAGGCCACATAAAGTCATTGCCCTAGAACATGCAAAGTCATGGTAGTCATTTTAATTTTCATCACTTTTAGAGCTCCTCAGGCATTTAATTATAGTGCCAAATGGTTAGAGGTGATTCTTTTATTACAGCTTCGCCAAGAGAAGTGTCGCTTGGAGCAGACTTTGGAACAAGAACAAGAATGCTTAGTGAATAAACTAATGCGCAAAATTGAGAAGCTGGAAGCAGAGACCTTAGCAAAACAAAGCAATTTGGAACAGTTACGCCGTGAAAAAGTGGAGTTGGAAAATACACTGGAGCAGGAACAAGAGGCATTGGTCAACAAGTTATGGAAACGAATGGACAAGCTGGAAGCAGAGAAAAGGTACTGACATCTGCCTATGCTTTGGAACTTGTAAACTCATATTTTTATTCTATTAGGAAAAGGGGAAGATCATAAACATCGAGCAGAATTAAATGTGAACTAGGTGTAGAGCATGTGCGTTATGTGCAGTACAACTGTTGATATTACATCATACTGGTACATGTTTAGATGAGGAAGATACTTGGTTATTGTCTGCAGAGAAGGCGGTAGTTTGGATTGTACATGAGGCATTTATTTTATGGGCTCTTAAATCCTGGCTCAGGAGATAGGAAATTGTGTCAGTTCATGTAAAATCAACAAACGCATGAACATTCAAAACATGGGTTTTAATCAAATGTGGTATGTCTTTAGAATCTGTGATTGTAAAAAAACAGTCTGATTTTTCAGATTTTTTTTCACTTAGTGGGGGGCATTTTGTTGTGATACATTGAGTAATGTTCAGCTGCATATATCCTGAAGTCAATTAAAAGTGCAGTGTGGTTGAATTGTTGTTATGAAGGTAATGAGAGTAAGTCTGATATGAACTTGATCTTCATTGTATGAAATTTTAAGTGTCAGGGTCAGTGAACTCACACATTAACCTTTTGGCGCCGGAATTATTTTTTAAATTTTAGCACACTCTGTATATAAAATGTGAATAATACAGGAACCAAATACGTTAGAATTATGAAACAAACTGCATTTTGAAGAGAAAAAA
>Ga0123354_10012917_pt1 | contig 12935 bp, 5 predicted proteins | sample TergutLab28metaG_2_FD_97872 | JGI IMG/M metagenome (GOLD analysis project Ga0123354, IMG submission 97872) | Labiotermes labralis P4 segment gut microbial communities from Petit-Saut dam, French Guiana - Lab288 P4 | ecosystem: Host-associated > Arthropoda: Insects > Digestive system > Gut ...
CCGAAGGTTCATTACCGCACTCACAAGCGTCCGCCACCTGTCTCTATCCTGGGCCCGCCCAATCCAGTCCATATACCCACATCCCACCTCCTGGAGATCCATCCTAATATTATCCTCCCATCTGTGCCTAGGTCTCCCCAGTGGTCTCTTTCCCTCCGGCTTCCTCACCAAGGCCCTATACACCCCACTCTCCTCACCCATACCCGCCACATGCCCGGCCCATCTCATTCTTCTCGATTTTATCACCCGCACAATATTGGGTGAGGAGTGCAAATCATTTAGCTCCTCGTGGGAAATACTCTTAATCTATAAAATTAAAAAATTCTTCTACAAATTAGGTTTTTTAAAGCATATAGTGAAATGATGTAAGAAGTATTACGTTAGGGAATTCCAAATTGATGTTATAAGATAGACATTGTTATTTGCTACGTTAGGGCCAGAGTACTGTTATGTATCAATAAATTTGTAATACTGAGACTCAGTCCAACACATAGCAGGACAAACAGACAGCAAAATTAAGGTAGAAACTATTGTCGTATATGAATTGAATACCTAAGTAAATGTAACATACAAAGCAATGTGATGTCAGGAAAGAGGGAGGTCAGTGGGTACACATTCAGATTTTTAAAACCTAGAGGAAACCAAGGACCGTAGTTTGACACCAATTTTGGTTATAAAAGCCCCAGTTGTAAGCATTGAGCTCATTCAGAAACATTCAGAGCATTCGGAGCCCGGAAGTGACTCAGAGGCATGTAGACGTATTCAGACAATTCAGTATTTTCTGGAATAATTCAGCGTCAGTCAGAAGCAATCAGAATCATACAGAGTCATCCAGAGCCGTTGTAGAAGGCATTGTTGTTCCTGACGTATTCATTAGTTCAATAACAAAGGACTGTTGTAATCCGCAAAGGAGGAGGTCATTTTGGTGGCAATCGCTGTGTTGACTGAAGTTCATCCAGGTAGGACGGTACCTCAGAAGTAATTTTGTCTCGTTTTGAAAAATGTATTCAGAATGCTAGCGTAAGAAATCACAAACCTCACCCTGTTTCGGCAATAACCGACTCTCTGTAACATATGTGGACATTGTTAAGGGATACTTAATTTTACTGTAAAATTATTTATGTAAATGCATGTTATAGTTTGGACATTTGGAATAATTAAGGCAAAATGCAATCTCCTCCCCACCCCTCGCGAACCCAAAGCCTCGAAGCACGTATGTAACCGCTCGGGCAAATTCATAGGTTAGGTTAATCTCATGAAATCTGACACTATACCATAAACCCCTAATCTAATGTGATTTGGCAGCTTCCCTTCTGGCGGGGCGACTACCCTTGTGATTCAAACCGCTACAGGAGAAGCTTACGAATGAGAGATTCGAGAATGGGAAAGTCATTGCTTAGAGTCATTGTGCAAGTACTGATTTCGGGGAGAAGGGAATAACCTCTTAACCTCTAGTTGCGTTGAATGGAAGCTCATTTCCCGCCACTGCATATTAAGCGTGGTTTAATGAAACTGTCGCCAGAGCTAAGGATACAAAAGTAGAGCGATTCTGTGCTCGAAACAGAAGCTTTCAAAAATCAGAGAGCTAATATTCAAAGAAGGGTTATGTGAGAGTTCGTAAATTAAAGAAATGATGAGAGTTGTGCGCACGTCAGGAAACTGGAAGTGAAATTGAAGAAGAGGCTTGGAGAACATTTAGAGCAGTTACCAGAAACTTTTGTTGATATTTCAAGGCAAAAAATTGCAAGTCGCTTGTTTAAGAGGTTACGAATTGCGTACAAAATCATGGGATGCAAAATATAATTAAAGAAAATTCATTTTGGGAATTCACATATCGGCTTTTTCGCAACAATATGTGGTTCCTTTTTTGATGGCATAGAGAACCCTTTCAGCAAGCAATATCCACGATGGACAAGAAAAACCAGATCCAGTGGAAGCCCAGCATGTTGACTGAGTGCTGGATATTGTAAACAAACCGTCTACAAGGGTTAGTCATTGGCAGTGATATTTTTGGCCAGTTTTGTATTTAATATTTGCTTTGGTATTATTATTATTATTATTATTATTGTCGTCATCATCATCATCATCATCATCATTGCCTCTTTAAATTATTCAAAATTACAGTTAGATTTGTTTGGAATTAGTGAGTGATACACGAATTTTAGACCAATCTGTAAATTCGAGGTTGAATCTATGATTACGACACAAATTTGTGTAGGTGACTAGAGCAGTTCTGCTTTATCATCCAATGTAATTGACACTGCATTACGAACGATGTGGTTGGAAACCGCCGTGAACTGTTATAAAGCGCCGTTGCCACGTTTACCCGTAAGTACTGAATACAACTTCTTAGTAAGTATACTCGAGGCATGAGACAAGATTCGAACCGGCTAAATCCAGAATAAGAACTATGAGTTATAGAAAACATAGCTGTTGTCACTATGAAATGCTGAATGTTAATGCGCATATATCAAGTCTTTCTTTCCAAATGCCTAAGTGTAACAGAAATGACGCCGTAATGCGTATTGATGCTGTTTTGTGCAATTGTGTTGTTATTTCCATCCCGCTGTTTCGTTGTATATCAGCAGAATACATGAAAGCGGTACCAAGAAGACGCATGAAACCTGCATCGTTTTGTTCGTAATTTTCTGGATCTCAAGATCTACTTGCAGATCAAGTATTAGATAGAAAATGTGTTATGCGGTCGGAACAATTGGAGAGACGAATGGTCACGAGCTGCGGTTATGGTGAAATTTGTGGGTGGAGGAGAGGCGGCGGGAGGACGAGAGGTTAGTGGAGAAGGGGAGGAAGAGAAAGAGATGAGGTGGGATGAGATGAGATTGGATGAGATGTTGAGGGTAAACGGTATAAAGAGGGAGAAGATAGAATGACCTGAAGAAGAAAGGCAACTACGATTAGGGAAAGTAAAACGTATAACCATAAGACAAGAGGAGAAGATAAGCGTGGAGAGAAAAGAAACGGATCACTATGTATGAAATGTTAGGGCTGAATGGCTTAAACTGGAAGTAAAGATGAAATACAGGGACGAAAAAGAACACAAAACACGAGAGATAGAGGAAGGGAAGCATCGGTGTTGTTGAATACAACGGTGTGAAAGGGTAAGGAGGAAGGAGGGTGAATAATAATAATAATAATAATAATGTAATAATGTAATAGTATGTCGGACGCTTGTGAGTGCGGTAATGAACCTTCGGGTTCCGTGAAATGCGGGGAGTTTTTTGACTAGCTGCAAACCAGTTAACTTCTCAAGAAGGACTCTGCACCATGGAGTAAGTAAGTAATAGTGTGGTAATGAAAATAACGGTTTAATGCAGGCTACACTGTGTAACTGTGATACATTAACAGGTTAGATAATTATTCCCCGTATTTATGACTAGAAAATGGTTAGAGTACACAGACGAGGGAGCGCAACAGCAGTTGTGCGGCACTGATATAGGGTCTGTTTGTCTGTTTTACGAACAGACTTCGCCACATTGTTCTACTCACAAATCTTCCGGATGTGTGTCAGCAATTTCCGTGGAATGGGGAAATAATGGGAACCCTCCCACTCAAACCTGCTACTTTTCGGATTTTCCATTGTTTTACTTCGTCTATAAGAGACCAGCCTCGTGGTCTAATGGTCAGAGTCTCTGACTACTAATTATGAGGTCCCGGGTTCGATTCCCAGCTCTACCATGGGAATTTTCACTGAAGGGGAGGATTCCCACGGTGACCATGGTCTGGGTACGTTAGTAGAATTTAGGTTTAAGGGTCCTCCTGGCACTACATCTTCCTCTATCACCACTCACATCATCGGGACAACGTAATTGCGCCTCATGAGCGTCCCAACCTCAGAAGTCGGTTACACTCCTGCCATGCCCAGGAGGGAGGACCATGAAGTCCACAAGGACATGTGGTGGCATTGGAAGAAAAACTTCGTCTATAAGCGAACTCAGAGATGGTTCTACAGGTTGACTTTGCTGTTACATATACCTGAACGCAGACCCCAAAATTGCAAACGTCAGGACCTACCCCTACGTAAGCTACAAGCACACTTGAATGTAGCTATATATTAATGTAGCTATATATTAATGTAGCTATATATTAATGTAGCTATATATTAATGTAGCAAGTTTCGTACCTTTTTTTCTGTCTGTCTGAAAGACGAATAACGTAAGCTCGACCTGCTCACATCAGAAGATTATTACCATTCTGACTTCACAATTTTCCTTCTTATTTAGCAAAGAGACGAAAGGGCTAAAGCTGCGGAGTCTCTAATATTTTGATCGTCTCGTCCGTTCCGCAGTATCTTGGTACGCGACTTGTTTTTTCATGGCAGTCCTGAGGCTGCACGGTGTCGTAAACCAGAAGTCTACGCTGCAGTAAAGTGCCTGTCACTCTGCTGCTACTCTTTCTCTTTGGGCCTATTTTTTTGCTTTTATACTGCCTCTCCGCATCCTGTGCCTTAAAATCAGGGCATATCTTAACAAGTTAGATTACTTCTGAATGAAGGCATCACCATGTGCTTGTAATTCAATTAACGTTACACAGTATACGTCAGCACAATCTTTTTTCTTCTTAAGCAAGGCTACACGTTTCGACTAAAAGTTAGTCATCTTCAGGCCCTTACAACACTCTCTGGTAACGAAAATGTTGTAAGGGCCTGAAGATGATTAACGTTTAGTCGAAACATGTAGCCTTGCTTAAGAATAAAAAAGATTGTGATGACGTATACTGTGTAACGTTAATTGAAATTAGGTTACTGTCAGCTGAACAGGTGACACTGTGCCTGCAGGTTTATTAGCACTTGTATAATGAGCAGTAAAAATTGTATGATTCATAATCTGTTAATTTCTCTGATAAATTATTTAAAAAGATACGTGCCCCACAAATCAATAACTTTCCAGGTTGCTCCAGATATGGTTTTGCTTTCCACTTCTCTTGTTTCGAGCGATGAATCGGTAGGTGTTGTCTGTAACTGTTGTACCGCGTGCGCATGCTCTTTGCAGTCAGATCATGGGGTTACCTCCTAAGCTAAACTGTTCAGACCATAATCGGATTTTTCGCGAGCTCATGCTTAATACGAAGCCTCTGCGTGCTCCCAATCTGACCATTACATGAAGTACACCCGAATTTTAAAAATGAGATTTTGACGACCGAGTCCTGTGGACGAAACATTATTATCTGAATGACATTTGACACACTATAACCGTAATACCTTACCACTCCCCACTTCTAGTAAAGTAGCTCGTGGCGGTGTGACGATTGTGCGTTGTGTGGACATAATGCCGCTACGGAATTCGAGCACACAGTTGTGTTCATACAAAGGATACTCATGATGCAGAGGAAATACCTGGTCTAATTCAAGAAAAACAGAACAAGCTCTCGAAAATATTATGGTCTATTGTAAACAAAACGCTGCTTTCATATACAGCCTTTCATTCAGGTTAGTTACGGCCAAAACAGAATATAGAAGCTGAAGCCATAAATCGCAAGAATATCTAAACGTGCCGGGGTTGAGATCTGAAAGAATTAAAGTAAGGATCATTGAGACCTAAGGATGATTTAATACATGTAAGTGTTAGGACGTTAATGAGAAGGGCTGGGCATGTGGCGCGTATGGGTGAGGAGAGGAGGGTGTATAGGGTCTTGGTGGGGAAGCCGGAGGGAAAGAGACCACTGGGGAGGCCTAGGCATAGATGGGTGGATAATATTGGGATGGATCTCCAGGAGGTGGGATGTGGGTATATGGACTGGATTGGGCTGGCCCAGGATAGAGATATGTGGCGGACGCTTGTGAGTGCGACAATGAACCTTCGGGTTCCGTGATTGGGGGGAATTTCTTGACTAGCTGCAAACCAGTTATGAGCTCAAGAAGGACTCTGCACCATGGAGTAAGTAAGTAAGTGAGTGTTAGGACTTTAGTGAACTAGTGTGGAGAAAGGTAGAACACTGACTGATGTATCATGGGATAATAGTGTTTGGTACATGTGTTCGGCAAGGGGAGGACAGCACGAATTTTATTCATTAATATAACACATATTACAAAATGTCTGAAGGAACTCAGTATCTGGGATATTTATTGTAAGTGTGGTATTCGTGTGTAATTTTTTAAGTTTGAAATTTTATAGCCTCATTTAGAACATAAGTGTTTTGTAATTATATATTTCAAGTGTGGTACGTTGTGTTGTCTCACTATAACCAGTTAGTGATTTTAGTTTCGAGTGAATACTGTTGTTTGAACAGAGCCGCTGTACATTACGGCATTAATGAGACACTGGAGATGGTCCATTGGAACCCAAAAACATAAGTCAGTACCATTTTGAAATATACCTAATAAAATTATCTGGAAATTAAGACCTATTATAATTCGTCAATTCGTGAATCAAAATCCCTGTTATGCCTTGCTTTATAGGTTTTCTGATTTCACATTTCACATTAAAGTTTCTTAAAACTAATTGCTAAATGTGCCAGAGTTTGATCCTTGGGTTTCTACTAATGGGGGTAACATATCGACCAGCTAAGTAAGACTACTTTATATGTGTGCCCATTTTGTGCTGCTGAAGGAGGATCTCATCAAGGATCTCTCTTATCCCCATTCTTGCCACATGTCTAGCCTATCTCATACGCCCTGATGATTATCCTTATAATACGAGTATTTGGTGAAGAACGCAAATTATGAAGTTCCTTATTATGCTGTTTGTTTTCAGTTTTCTGTTACTTATTTTTGGTTTCGAACATCTTCCTCGGCTGCCTGTTCTTGAACACCTGCAACCTATCTTTAGTTTATTGGAACGTGCATCATTGTAAGAGCAGAAGAATAAAAGACCAACTTGATGTCACTTGCAATTTTATTTCACTTCTTACGCGCTCAACATGTTTCGGACATTAATATATCCATCATCATGAGCTTGCGACTATGCTGTTGAATTACCACATCGGTCGTTTTGTTCTTGGTTCGTTGTGTGTTGGAGATTTGGTAGGGCTGGGTTTGAGTAGTGCCTGCAACACGGACAGGCAAACTGTCTGTCTCACCTTCACAAGAAACAAGCAGGTATTAATTCCTACGTGTTTAGTTAACAAACGGACAGTTAAATGGAAGGCATGCAAAATATTATTGTACGTGCAACGTGTTAACTGCCGATCCCAGTGACCGCGCGGTCTAAGGCGTAGGTCTGCGGTCTCTCGTTTGCTGGGATTGTGGGTTCTAATCCCGCCAGGGGCATGGATGTTTGTCTCTTGTGAGTGTTGTGGGTTGTCAGGTAGAGGTCTCTGTGACTGGCTGATCACTCATCCAGAGGAGTCCTACCGATTATGGGGGTCTGAGTGTGACCGCGAAGCCCCGAAATTGGAGGCCATGACCCGGAATAAGGTTGAAGCAACAAAAAAAAATATGTTAATTATAAATGACCATAGAGGAACTATTTTTAACGTGAAATTTCGCGCTGTGAGTATGAGGTTGATTATATCGCAGTTACGTAAAGAACTGTTTGGTATCATAGCAGCTACACAACGTTAGGTTCACGCGACCTTGAACGAATCTGGGGTTTGTATAATTAACGGAAGCCAGGGTCACGGTTGAGCGGAATATCAGCGGAACGATTTATCGTTTGGCGCCCAACTGAAAGAGAAGGCACTCTACGACTTCTCACAGAATCAGAAGGATATAAACCGTTACCGAGACTGTCGTGTTCTGTGATGTGACCCCGTAATTGGTAGAAATTTACCGATATGCAGAATAATATGCTTTGAGGATGGAGGTAGAATGTACCTCCGAAATGCCATCAGATATCCCCTAGGCTGCACGGGGTTTCCTTTCCAGATCTTCACTGTGACTGCCCTGAGAATCCCAAATCTCGCCAACTTATCTGCATACCAAAACCAGCCGTCACTACAGGGTGGTTAAAAGTTCTGCTTCGTTGTCGGAAATTCCTGAGTTTGATACCCGTCGAAAGGCTGGTTGCGTGATGACTGTTGACTGGCTTTATTGTTTAATTCAGATCAAGTTTATTAAAGTGCAACGGTTCATTTAATTATATTTTATGCAACTAATCGTTGACATTCGAGTGATCACTCAACGCTTTATAACTTGTGCAGTTGGCAAAGAATCGTGGTATTAACATGTTAGGGTGTGCAGCAGTTAGCATGTTTGTCGTGGGTTTCGGATTCTCGCGTTCCTGAAAGCCGTTATTACCAAAGTCCATAATTTGTTAAGTTTCCGATCCTCGTTTTTTCTACCTTTCCTTAGCACCATCTTAACATTATTTGCGATCTACTGTGTTTTCCGAGTTTGTGTATTGTGGGATGATGTTTTACCAATATTCTGAATGTATTTCTTGTGTCCTCCATCCGCGCATGAGGTATATTCTTAGACTTTTCTGTTTAAACAATAACCGATATTCATTTAACTACCTAACCAATAGGGGGACCGCGGTGACACAGTGGTTAAGGTGCTGTGCTACAAATCGGAAAGGTCGCTGGTTCGATCCCAGCTGGTATCATTGGAATTTTTCATTAACATAATCCTTCCGATCGCACTATGGCCCTGGGGTCACTCAGTCTCTAACAGAAATGAGTACCAGGAGCATTTCCTGGGGGTAAAATCGGCTGGTGCGTAAGGCTGACAACCTTACCACCATCCTGTGCTGTTGTCATGTAATCTAGGAACCATAACTTCCTGCAACCCTCTGGGCCACTCCAGGCCTGTAACGGGACTGCTTTACCTTTACCTAACCAATAAACCAAACGACTTGGTGATTTAATGACTGATTAAGCAACTGACCAACCAACTACCAGACACGAAATTCGTTCTGTTCTGCTCATCTCAGCTGATGAAAACTAAAATATCCCTGATTAAAATTATCACGGAACCGGACTGACTGAGGTCGGTTGTGGTATTACCGAAAGCTTCCATGTTACTACTAACATATAACTTGAAGATTACTTCGATCCACATCGCGCCTAACTCTCTAATTTGTTACTCAATTCTAAGCCTATGAAGACCATCGAATGCCGCAGAAAAATTTGAATTAACTGAAGCAAGAAAATTGAAAAGTAATGCAAATTCAATGAGACTCCAGTTAGCAAAGTACATTTCGGGAAGCTCTGGTCGCCTGTATGGTAAAGACGTTCCTCGTTTTTCATCCAATTCTGATATATTCGTTAGTATTTCTATAGTAAAACCAACAAGATACACCAATGTATCAAATTTATTTTATTTTGGGATGATATTCTACATGTTTCAGGTACTGCCGACTGCTTGCTAGCAAGCTAGCAAGCAGTCAGCAATATCTGTTTGACACATGTCTGTTGCTGTATGTACAGTCTTGAACTCCTGATGATGGACGGAACGACCGTCCGAAACACGTAGAGTGTCATTCCAAAATCAAATACATTTGATACATTGTTGCATCTTGTTGGTTTTACTTCAGAAATAATATTACGATGCATGGCCCTATGAACGTCATATTCGATAGTGTTCACAATATCTTTTACCCTGACCCACTTCTGAGCCAGGTGAACTGAATGTTTGTCTCGTATCCTGCGTAATTAGGATTAAACAGTCTGTTAGCCTCTCATTTATACATAAATACTCCAAGTACAATGCCTTGTGTAATGTTGTTCTTTTTTTAGAGTGAAGTGTTTTAACACTGCCGCTCGAACACATAGTGTTGAGACACAATTCGTCGGCAGCCCGCTACTATTCGCTGAACGTGTTTACGTCTATCTGCCTTGCATATCTTGTGGCCATTTCTCTCGGTCGGGAGGAAGAGGAGGAAACTCAGTATTTGGATTTCAGTCCTTCCAAACCTACAGTTCTTAGTGTAGAACTCAAATGAAATATGAAGCCAGCTGTCCGCAGTGAAGTGTGGTCTACCGAACACATACAGTGCACTGACACACATCGCGAGTAGGTCTCTAGAAATATCATCTCATCTATCCAGAACTCTCGTATAAATACCCGGTAAACGGGCTTTCTTCGCGATTTGCAGAAGCGAACGTCCTGCTTCAACGGGAAGGCAAATTGGTTGTGAAAGATTAAAATATTAACAGGAAACCTTACCACCTGTAACCAATCAACACTCAGGGAGCAGAACCCAAAGGATTAACACCGCTAATGTTAAAGGCTCATCGTATGGCACGATGATCGGTCACAGTCATTGATGTAATTCGGACATACCAAATTTCAGGGGGTGAGTGGTCAGCAGCACGCCCCGGCCGCGTTTTACCCCCGAGAAAGACCCGGTGACCATTGTACAGGAGGCTGGGTGGGCCGCAAGGTAGGTCTGGACGGGCGTAAAATCTCGTCCCCACCGGAATTAGATCCCGGACTGTCCAGCCCGTAGCTCAGTCATTATTCCGACTGAGCTACCCGTCCCACCTACAGTTCTTACTGTAGAACTCAAATGAAATTTGAAGCCAGGTGTCGGCAGTGAACTCTGGTGTACCGAACACATACCGTGCACTGACACACATCGCGAGTAGGTCTCTATAAATATCATCGCAACTATCTAGAACTCTCGTATAAATACCCGGTAAACAGGCTTTCTTTGCGATTTATTCTCCGGGAAAGCAAATTGGTTGTGAAAGAAATTAAAATATTAACAGGAAACCTTACCACCTGTAACCAATCAACACTCAGGTAGCAGAAATCAAAGGATTAACACCGCTAATGTTAAAGACTTATCGTATGGCACGATGATCGGTCACAGTCATTGATGTAAATCGGACATACCAAATTTCATCTAAAACCACTGAGATACAACGTGCAGATAGTCAGACGCACGTATTGATGTGGCCATCCATTTGCTCACATACACAAAACACTTGATAATTACGCTTCTGCTGCCCCGGTGCTACATTGCAACTGCTGACGTTTTGCGTCTTCACTCACCTGTAAAGCTGACATGCTGATTCCCTTGCTTTCGATAAGCTGTCAGCCACAACTGACTCCAGTGTTCAACAACACTGGTATTTAAATGTAAGACAATGAAGCTTGCTTTACGGATGATGTCGTATTGGTTTTCCGATGCTCGCTTGTTTCAAGGTAACTGCCAGGCGGGAGCTGAAAAGTGGTTTCCCCTCCATCACGTCACTCGCGGTTTCTTCCGTACTTTACTCTACAATAAATGTATACGCCAGTGAGCCGCTGCTTACAGAACATGATATTAATCAGAATTCCTAGTAATTGCCTATTTTGTGGGTTTGTAAAAATGGAAGAACAATAAATTGAAATTTAACAGTGTGCTTTCCTAGAAATAAACTCATAATGGCGAGTTTGTGCCTGTCTGCTGGCATCTTTAATATTCGAAAGAAAGAAAAAAACCTTGGTGAAAATTCATATTGGCCTTCTACATTAAAAGCTATCCCGAGAGTTTAATTTTGATATATATCGATCAGATAAAACTGCAACAAGAAAACTGAAATCTTGTTTAAAATTGAAATCTCACCAGGGCCTAGAATTTTATTGCCGCATTTGTAAAAAAAAATATGACATTAACTAAAGATTAAAGGTGATCTGAACACTGTGAAGACCAATTTAGGTTTACACAGAGGTACGCAGGACATCTACACTTGGCCAGGACACATTAGTTATAAACAGAATGATTTACTGTTCACGAGGATGAGGGAATGATGAGGGTCTTCGTAACCTTCAGGCTGAAGCTTGAACAGGCTTATTAAGCCTACCCGTGAAAAACATTGAAGGAAGAAGGAGAATAAAACAAATAAGATGTAGTGGCAACCTAAAATTTAAAAAAAAACGAGAAAACGAAGATTAGGAGTTTGGCGGAAACAAGGAAACACGTAGGAACACCGTAAAAGCAAGCGAATAAACAGAAATAACACAATAAAAACAAATTCAATAATCAAACAAGAAGAGGCTGAGAATGTCGACAATCAGAAGAAAAACAAGTAGACAAGAAGAAGAAGAAGAAGAAGAAGAAGAAGAAGGAAAACAGAGGACAAAAAAAGGAAACTAATGCAACAGGAACACTAGAATCATAAGAAGAAGACAGACTAACAAAAGAGTAAGAAGTCGAAGATTAAGGCATAAAGGACCGTAGGAAAGAAAATAGGAAATATACTTGGCACTTAAAGTTGAGGTGCGGTCGGATGTTTGCATCACGGAATGTACCGTTTAATCCGCTGGACTGGTACTTTTATTTTATTAAAGTTTACATTATTACATACATTAGAGGATATTACTGCTATTGATAGACCCTGTTATTATACTTCCTTAAAGAAGTTGTTATTTCAATGTCTATCTTGTGTTTGTGTGAAAATTATTAGTCACATATAACCTCAAAGTTTCATCTTGTAGACATTTTATGCAATTTCTTACATAGAAACAGTATCGTCTTTACAGTTTCTGTGTATATCTGCAATGTACGTAGCTAATGCCAAACATGTTATTCCCAAATATAATTTAAAACATTAAACATCATGACCGCACGTTCTTATTGTTCTTAATTAGGCATCACGTAAATCACACCAGGAAAAATGAATGACTGCACAGAAAAGTGACGTAGCAAGGAGGACAATACTTAATTTTATATTTCCTCTTCCCGCAGCAAACATACATGTACATAATTATTTCTCTCGTCTCACTATGATCTAAATTTATGGTAAATGCACGATTTTTGAAAAATGTGTCTTGGTGTTAAAAGTTTCTTTCGATTATCTGTAACACCTTTTTTCCATCAGCTTTTCTCAAATCAAGGGGGATTTATTGAGAAATGTGAATTAACATTGCACTTATTGTAAAGTATATAATATTTTCTTTCGATTTAAAAACGATTTACATCGTTCACCGATTTTTGCAAACCCCCCCCCCCCAAGTTTTAAATTTTTCCAAATTTTTTCATTGGGTGGCGGATTTTTTTTTGTGGAAAGGAGGGACAAGCGATGGGAGGGACAGACAGGCGGAAGGGACG
>Ga0123354_10012918_pt1 | contig 12934 bp, 4 predicted proteins | sample TergutLab28metaG_2_FD_97872 | JGI IMG/M metagenome (GOLD analysis project Ga0123354, IMG submission 97872) | Labiotermes labralis P4 segment gut microbial communities from Petit-Saut dam, French Guiana - Lab288 P4 | ecosystem: Host-associated > Arthropoda: Insects > Digestive system > Gut ...
CCATCTTCTCACTCCCAACACTTGAAGATCTCTTTCTACTTCCTCTTTCCATCTTTTCCTGGGTCTTCCCCTTCTTCTCGTCCCTTCCAGTTCTTGAGTGAAGATCTTTTTGGGCATCCTATCTTCCTCCATTCTCTCTGGGTGACCTAACCAGCTTATCATTTGCCCTTTTTATCCATTTTACTATATTTTCTCCTTTGCTCATCTCTTCTAGTCCGCGATTCGTCCGACTTTTTTAGACCTCATACAGACATGCAATACTACTTGCAAATGGACAATGACTAAATTTTGTTTGTGTATTGTAGGCTGAGTCCTGTGGGAGCTGCAACAATAGCTTCACAACCACTCCCAGAGAGAAGGTTGTGTCAGCTACAATTGTCATACAATAGTACAATACAGCAATGATTGCATGTTCCTCGACGGTAAACCAAGTGAACACTTCTGCTTGGCCATTTAAATACTACCCACGAGATGTCTCCTTTAAAGACAATAGTTACTGCTCTGAACCTAATTAACTCCATGGTTCAGGGTCTGTGTGGAAATTATTCAACTTATAAAAACTCCCACTGCTTTTACGTAAACCAGAAGGTAAAATTCTCTCTTTACAAAGGCCGTAATTGGCTCTTACGCTAGCCAGTTGATTCAACTCCACACCCTCACATAAATACAATATTATTCTCCTAGCTAAACCGAATTCTCAGCAGGATCAAAAGGAAATAAACGTTCACCCAGTTCACCCAGAGGGGGAAAAGAGGTATAGCCGTACTCTTCCTTTAACCTGGGCGCTAGATTTGGGTAAGTCGTCAACGCCACGCCCTGGCCACTTAACCCCCGGGTAAAGAACCCGTTACCCATTTTACAGGGGGCTGGGTGGGCCCCATGGACGGTCTGGACGGGTGTGGAAAATCTCGCCCCCCTCCCCCCACTGGGATCCGATAACCGGACCGTCCAGCCCGTAGCGAAACGATACGCTGACTACACCATGCCGGCCCCTTTCCCTTCTGAATTACAAATTAGAATGTGAAACTAAAGTATTTTGAATAGTTTTTCAATAAATTGCATGCAACGCTACCGATAAAAACTCCAATTAGATCATATCCAGTAGACATCAATGTCGTTTAAACACACAAGTACACTGAAGTACATACCACATGTAAGAAAAGGCACCCAAGAACAAAATGTTTGGAGGAACACTTTTCTCCAATGTGAAAGGACCAGGCCTGTGTTCTACTCCTTGGTCTAACCCCACAGTTTCCGAACCGTTTCAGTCCGCGGACCGTTTATAGGTTGTGGCAACCTCTGCCAAACACCACGAAAAATTTGACATTCAAAGGACCGTGCATCGTGATACATTCTTATAATAAAACCAACTAGATGCATTAATTTCTCAAATTTATTTTAGAAATAGAACTCTACATGTTTCGTACAGTTTCTCTGTCCATCATCAGGAGTCTAGTACTGTACATACAGCAATAGTTATATGTCATACAGGTTACGCTGACTGCTTGCTAGCAAGCAGTCAGCATAACCTGTATGTATTGCTGTGTGTACAGTACTAGACTCCTGATGATGGACAGAAAACCTGTCCGAAACATGTAGAGTTCAATTCCAAATATGCATTTGAGAAATTACTGCATCTCGTTGGTTTTATTATAAGAACATCAAAAATTTATTTTATCTTCACCACAATTCATAAGAGGAACACTAATACTAGCGGTGTATGACATACTGTGCGATAGACCCGATTTATACAGACATCGCCTCTATACCGAAGCGCTAGAAACATGTCAAATTTGTGTTGTCCATTAACTTTGCACTTTCTGCGAAATGGTAACAAACCGCAATTACCCGAGTTCAGTACAACATACAATACACGCTACGCTCTTACAGGGTGGTGCCATGGTAAAGGGATAACTGTCGCTTGATCGTCTCTCATCAATGGAGCCTTATTCAGCATAACACCTTCCCATGTTTCGTATGCACGACTCCCACTGTTATTTCTCTTAATGAACCATTTGCAGGTTCTTAACCCAGACGTTTGAGCACTCTAATTGTACAGGTCATCTTCTTTTCCTCAGAAAGGAGTTCAACACAAGAACCAGAGGAAAATATGCCCCACGTGTGACGAGAAGAATACGAAGGGTTCAGCAAAACTTCGTTGAAATGAAATGAGTTATTTACATGTTCATGATTTTAAACCAAGATATTATCTTCATTTAAAATTAGTATCTAACACAACGGGATGGTCCACTTAAAGATTACTTATTCATGATTTGAGAGACTTCAGGCTTCCGCCGAGAAGTAGTTGAGGCCTTCTCTTCCGGCATGTTACGCAGAATAGGTTGGCCGTTGGCTACCGACGTTTCGGGAAATCTTGTAGGTACCATCTTCAAGTGTCAACAGATCAAGAAAAATCGTTTAGTAAGTGACGCTGCCGATAATTCCGCCTAGCTTATATGGTGCAGAATTATATTGTAATTAACAAATAATGAATTATATTGGATGTTAAGGGAAACGGCCATGTTTTATGTGAGATGCCGTTTCGGAATCTGCCTGTGCTAAACAGAAAAATCACAAACCTCAATCATGATTCTCGATGTCGAATAGACATCAGAAGCCAATCTGCTGAGTAAGAATTGTTTAAACCACGATAAATGTCGTGATACGATCAGAGAGGCCGAAACTCCGGCTTTTCCATTGAAGAGCAGAAATAATTCTAAAACTAATAAGCTGACTGCGGGAAACGTACAAGTCACTGTGAGGTATTGGCAAACACACACTTCACGGTAGAGGGCGTTGTAATGTATTGGTTAGGACTCCGTGTTTGGGATGTTTTGCAGTTTGGTATTCAAAAAGAATAAATAAAGAACACAGGCTCTCTCGGTTGAGATCTGCAAGAGTCACAGTGGTAGAGACTGCTTTGAGCGACGTAGAACTAAAGGTGAAATCCACCTGTTATTGGCACAAGTAACCAGACAGGCAACGCACGTATAACGTAAAAGTGAGGTGCGTTCGCGTAACCATTGTTGCCGTGGACAAGAAATTAGTATTGCATATACCGAGCGTGGGTGTGTAGCCTTAGTTATCCAGCGTGCAAAGCGCATGCGGCGTATTGCGACGTGTACTGTCATTTGTGGCATGTCTGTTTAACATCACTTTTGCACATTATTTCATATATAACATGATTTTCGGGAAAAATTTTGATGTTTTGCTGACCGTGCACCTCAGAATAATCTTAGTAATTAACCAACTTAAAGCACAAATTCTTGTTTTATAATAAGTAATAGGATACATGTTTCGAGCACCATGTGCTCATCATCAGGAGGTCAAAATTGTATTATACAGCATCTGGTTTCATCACACCTGTAGGTGGCTGTACCGTGCACACGTCTCTCAATCTATACACGGGACAGCCACCTACAGGTGTGATGATACCAGATGCTGTGTAATACAATTTTGACCTACTGATGATGAGCACATAGTGCTGGAAACATTTAGAGGCATATAATAAACTTATTATAAAACAAGAATTTGTGCATTAGGTTGGTTAATTACTAAGATTTCGGGAAAAAGTTACTGAACATAACATTTGTTTTGATTTTCTCTACAACGTTTGTTTGAAACATTTCCGTTGTAAAGAATAATTCAGCGCTATACTATCGTAAATGTGCACTGGCCAGATTTTAAAGAAACTTGAATTTTCTCGGCATATTTTCGAAAAACACTCAAATATTAGATTTCATGAAAATCCGTTCGGTGGGAGTAGAGTTGTTTCATGTGGACAGACAGACAAATAGACATAACGCGGCTAATAATCACTATTCGCAATTTTGCGAACCCTTCTAACAATGGATAGATAGAATGTATGGTTATGCCCCCGGAGTTACAACAGCGTACAGTGTGGTGGACTTAGTTCCATGCCTCATTTGATGTCCTCATGCTTTGGCGTTTCGAGAAAAGGTGTGTTACAATCCAAGAGAGAGTGACAAGGGTCATCGCAGAAAATGTGAAAACGACCCGTGTCCCAAACTGGCTAATGCCCCAACATTTAACACTTAGACAATCGAAATTCATCCCAACAATATATAAATCCCATTTCCAGACTAAGAGAAAGCAAAACTTCCTCTACATCCAGGAGCAGAAGACAAAGACGAAGACAGGGAAAGAAGAAGAACGCTAGAAAACATGAAAATGAGTAGAGGGTAGAATTATAATACAGGGTGTTTCAAAAAGAGCTTTACAACTTTGAAAGCGTATAGAAATATACAGTACCACGTGCATGAAAGGGATTTTTTCTTATGTATACTCCCCACTAAAGACGACTCTATTATATCATTTTATTTTATTACCTTATGTAATTTTACAAGTAATTTTGTATTATATGTTTTATTTTATATGTTACATGCTAGCATACTAGAAGAAATTATGTAAACGAGATCTCGTACTTAAAGCAGTGTCAGTTGTATATCGAAATATTCCGAAACTTACAACCTGAAGATGGCTTAAAAAGGAAAGCCGAAGCATGCAGTTGTCATTATCGTATAAATAACATTTAGACATAAGTTTTATACAATAAAAGGTTGTGTTTAGACTGGCAAATTACATACCTATGTTTTTAAATAAACGTTAAAGTGACTCCCAGAGGTATAAACACACCCATTCTTAATCCCGGCACTAAATGGGGATGAGTGGTTAGATACGCCCCACACATTCATTATGAAGGTGGACTGGCTCCAGCGCCGATCTGTACTTTTGGGGGAAGAGAGAAAAATTTCTTGCCCCTGCCGGGCATCAAACCACGAATCCTCGGTTGTCCGGCCTGCAGCCTGGTAGCTACCGACTAAGTATACTGGCTCCCAAAAGTCGCGGAAGTAAGAGGGGAGAGACTATGTAAGATGTAGAGCCACGGTCGTCAGAGGTTGATGGAATTCATCCTGTCATCTGTCCACCGTCACTGACTCGCCACCGCGCGGCCAATCCCCTGTTGACCACAACATGCATCCTTCCTTTTGCCATATACAGTACTGAGGTAACATACACGAATTCTCATTTAACAGAATTTGTTCAACTTTAAAGTAACTGCTTCAGATCACAGAGCGTCTCTTGTATAATTTTCAACACTGAAACCCGAAACTAAAGGGACTTCCGGGTCAGCGACCTGTCCGATCAGTATCGGCCATGGAGCTTGAGGCCTGGGACCAGAGGAAAATAAACATCGTAATTTACTTTAAGTACGTACTGTGAAACACTGGGTCAACTGCTCGGTGTTTGCAGCTGTGACTAATGCTGTTTTATAACCTAAAATTTACGTACTTAACATTCAAAAACGCGAGTCACTTCTCTCACAGAAAGACACAGTGCGTGTCAGATACACATACGAATGTTCCTTAGGCACAAAACATTGCGAACAAATAAATACACTCCATGGCAAAGACGTCGAGTTTCATAATATTAGATCAGGTGGTACACAGACCAACTACTGGATTTTACAAAGTTAGCGTGATAAGTATATTCATTTCCGACTTGCGCTGGACCTGACTGCCTTTATCCACTGCATACGTCAGGGAGTGTCTGTAATCCCAAAGACTCCGGTGTGTTAAAATCAAACATTTACGTCCCTCCTTACTCTTTTCACAAACACAACTTATTACTAAATTCTCCAGTTCGCATTCCCATAATCCTAGTAAGCCTGTCTAAGTATGGAAGAGCGGTCCATGTCCTGCTACAATTTCAGGTTTTAAACTCTTTTAATTTTGTGCACATAGCACATTTGTGAGTTCTGAAAAATTCACAAAAGATACCCCAATCGTTACCTTAAACTTCAGTAACAAATACATCTTTGTAATGGGGACAGTGCCCCCCTCCCCCCCCCCCCCCGTAAGTTAGGGACTCGATTCTTTTTTCCCCCGCTTTTCTTTAATAGGCCTATCATTCAGATAAACTTTAATGCTTCGCAGGGTTAAAGACAAAGGCGTGACGTTAAGTAGCGGACCTATTTGGTTTCAAACCGTGTAAGAAACAGGCGAAATTCATACGTGATTTCAGGCTTCCACCGCAGTGTAAATGAAACCTTCGTTCTTCTGGGATGTTACGAAGCGTTGATTGGTAGGCAGTCCAAGAAGAATCTTGGACTACTTGACCTTGAATATGGGACCGACAGGTTGTCCCGAAAACGTCGGTAGCTATCTACCAATCCACGCGTCGTAAGATCCCAGAACAGCGAAGATCTCAGGCGAAATTCATCATTGTCAGCATCATACAGCCGTGGAGTTATGTCGTCTTCGGTCACGTTACGAGCTCTTTCCTCCAATTACAACTTCAAAGATCATCATCGTTTGCATTATTCATGTGGAATGTAGCTTTAAACGCTTACAAAAATCCGCTTCTTTTGCTTCCTGTGGATGTACTAAATCCAACCGACTTGAAACTTCAAAATGTCGCATACGGGCCTTGTTTTTAATTTTCCCTACATTCCTTCCTTTCTTCTACAGTATACCTGTAGTCAGGCCCGCTGAACCTGTACCTCGCAGGCAACATGTTGCCCGCGGCAGAGCGCTATGTTGTACACGGAGATGTTTGAAGTGGGAAAATGTGTTCTGAACCTTCCCCTGGCAAAACAAAGATAGAACTCCGAAATAATTTTGAAAACTCGTAAGCTGTTTATTTGTGGGCCGGGTAACTCAGTCGGTATAGCGACTGAACTACGGGCTGGACGGTACGGGATCGAATCCCGGTGGGGACGAGTTTTCCGCCCGTCCAGGCTGGCCCTGGGGCCCACCCAGCCTTCTGTAAAATGGGTACCGGGTCTTTCCTGAGGGTAAAGTACGGCCGGGGCGTGCTGCTGACCACTCACCCTCTTCTTGTGCCGCGGTCATGGAAGAGTACAGCTATACCTCTACCCACCCTCTGGGCCACACCGGGCCTGTAACGGGATCACTTTACCTTTACCATTTTTATAAGCTGTTTACTTATGAAGGCAACCATAAAATTACTAATTTATTTTGTAAATGTGCGCTCAAAATTGCGACACCCCAACCTCCTTCGTGAACTGCATTTTTGTAAACCTTTCGTATCATCAGCATACCTTTATTTGGCATGCCGTGCAAATAAAGGGACAAAACTGTAAGTAAACTTAATGCATTCGTCATTCTGTGTACCGAACATCATGTTGCCCGAGTGAAGACCAAATTTTGTGTAAGTTGCCCGCACCACAGAAAGGGTGGGCAGGACTGCCTTAAGTGTATCTCGCCCTCCATTCGTCTCATAAATTTCATACAAGCAGCTGTAAATCTGGTTTTGTCTGCAGCTGTCATTGTCCAGCTTTCTGTCAGATAAAAAGAAGCGGCAGAGCTGGTGTATTAAAAAAAACTTCTTCACAGCAACAAATACAAAGCCTTAGAATTCCTAATGTTCTTTTTTTTTCAGTGCCAATGGATTTGGACGCAGTAAACTACAAATAGACTTCACTCTTTTGTATGTCCAACGGTTAAAAGTTCAGCCGCTTCTCTCATTGACAAAGCCTGGGAGTGCTGCAGTGATTATTCAGGGCTTGCCAAGAACAGATTTATACTCCTAAGAAAAAAGAAAGTAAGAAGTTTTGAAATTGGACAATTTTGACTACTGTGCAATATTAATAATTGTCCAACGAGATGCAACACAAACCAGTCTATTTATTATTCTGCAAGTTCACTCTACATGTTTCGGGTGTCAACCACACCCATCATAATTACACAAAACTGTAACTACAGCCTCCGGTACTGGTCATGTTTTTTGCGCAGCTGCCTCCCTCCAATGTGGCCAACTTGACCACATTGGAGGGAAGTAGCTGCACAAAAAAATATAACCAGTACCGGGAGCTGTAGTTACCGTTTTGTGTAAACATGATGGGTGTGTTTGACACCCGAAACATGTAGAGTGAACTTGCAGAATAATAAATAGACTGCTTTGTGTTGCATCTCGTTGCTAAAAGGTAAAGCAGTCCCGTTACAGGCCTGGAGTGGCCCAGAGGGTTCCAGGAAATTAAGGTTCCCAGATTTCATGACAACGGCACAGGATGGTGGTAAGGTTGTCAGCCTTATGCACCGGCCGCCTTTATCCCCAAGAAATGCTCCTGGTACTCATTTCTGTTAGAGGCTGAGTCGACCCCAGGGCCATAGTGCGATCGGAAGGATTATATGCCAATGAAAAATTCCAATTACACCAGCTGGAATCGAACCAGCGACCTTCCGATTTGTAGCACAGCACTTTAACCACGGTGCCACCGCGGTCTCGCATCTCGTTTGACAATTATTAATATAGATCAGCGATTCATGGAACCATAAATATAAAATGCACTACCGTGCAATTTCATAGCCTGTATGAACAACGTGCAGTAGCCTCTGAAGGCATCTGACAATTCCCATGACGGTAGACGTATGAGAAGAAACCACTTCACCTTACTCTACAAAAGGGACAACCATTCGTTGTGTAGAACTCACTGGAAGTGTCCGAAAATTCCACATGCCAGCCGCGAGCTACCGGCGAAACTCAGCCACAGCGAACGGCATCTGCAACAATAAGAAAGTAATTATATTTCAGGTTTGCACGGGTTGGTGAATATTTGGTCTACCCAAAAATGGAGGCAACAGATTTATTCGAAAAATTTGTAACCAAATATGAGAATGTGCGGTATCATAACATCAAATAACAATCTAAGAGCAGAACACAGCTTATAACTAAATAGTGAACTCAACACATGACCCACCCATCACGTCCTCTGTAAGCGTAATCTTAAAAATACCAGATTCTCTTTGTCTAGACGAATTAGGAAATTTAAATAAGGCTCTTTACGACTGGAATGGTAGCCTGCCCTTCCGAACTGAACATTTCCAAGCATGGGCGTCCAAGCTTTTTACGGCCAAGGGCTACACCCGTTATTGTGGGCTGGTTCGCGGGTTTCACGTGGAAAAATAATAGTAAGTGGTACACCAAACCGCCTAAATTATTGTGTAATTTTCATTGTGTATGCACAATTTACAAATTAGGACGTTGGTCGCATAATACAACCTGGTGGGCCGTGACTTGGAAACCCATGCTTTGAAGTTTAACACAGCTCTGATGGTGCTTTGCTGGGCCTATATTTGGGGGTAACTGATTTATGGATTTTGTCCATCATCTAGAAATCTGTAACGATTACCTTTCAGAAATTAGATCTATTTCCATTCTCTGCTGAAACTGCATGAAGGTCTCTATCACATAGGAACAGCTGTTCATAGTAACTGAGGCACTGCTTTTCAGAGTACTATACTATACGATAAACATGGTCCAGAAACCAAGTATTTCTAAATTGAAAACCTGTTTCGAAAGCTAATAGGTAACCTTAGTAGAGGAAATTATAAGCATGACATTGTAGCATAGGGGTTGGTGACATAGTATGCTAAGGGTAAAGTAAAAGATTCCACTTCTTTACATGGGGGACAGATTTATCAGAAATGTTTAACAATTGTACCAACTGACTGGCATTTACTTAAGAAAGTGCACGTTTATTTGCAGTTCTTTATAAAGTAGAAGTGGATTTTTTTAAAACTCTGGTGAACCTGGCGGTCTGAATCATATGCCTATTATATTTTAGTTACAAGGGCTGGCGAATTTTTTGTAATCGCTGCACTTTTTGAAGAGACAGATATGAAGCGGTGTAAGTTATTACGTCCCAAAGGAGATCAGTCTATCTTTACTGCTTATATTAATGAGTAATGGTAAAGTGTCCCCGTTACAGGCCCGGTGTGGTCCAGAGGGAGGGTAGAGGTATAGCTTTACTCTTCCATGACCGCGGCACTAGAAGGGGGTGAGTGGTCAGCAGCACGCCCCGGCCGCACTTTACCCCCGGGAAAAACCCTGTACCCATTTTACAGGAGGCTGGTTGACCCCAGGGTCGATCTGGACGGGCGGAAAATCTCGTCCCCATCGGGATTCGATCCCGGACCGTCCAGCCCGTAGTCAGTCGCTATAAGGACTGAGCTACCCCGGCCCACTATTTTAGTTTGTTGTTTTCTGAAATTTAAAATAATTACGTATGATTTACATTTTCAGGAAAGCAATTAGTAAGCAAGAAACTCGCCGGTCGTCACAGAGGGGCTTCGTATGCCGGAGGTACTGGGTTTGGATATCGTGACAGAATATTTGGTCGTTTCCTTCCGTGCCTGCAGCAAAATGCTCGGTCAGTACAAAACAGTGTCTCTCGGGCCTTTACTTGAACCATATTCTTCTTCTTGAACGTCACGGATTGCTGTTGCAAGCCCGTTCCAGAGTTCAGAAATTTTAAATCTGGCCTTTCCGTCTATTTCCTCACCTTTCCATGTCTTTGCGATTTATATAAGGACGCTAATTGTTAGAATGTATTATGTTTTCTCGTTTACCTGCTTGTATTCAATTGAACTGTTATTAATTCACTTCCATCATGACCTCAGTTTACAAAATCTATCTCATTTTCAGTCATATCAACCATTTCTTACGTGCTATTTCCGGTACACTGTTCACGCAGTCATCCTAACCCATTTTAAAAGCGTTAAACTATCTAACATTTCAACACTATGTACATCGCTCCTTGAATTCGTTTCTGTTTCCATGATTAGGCATCAATGGGTTAACGAATGTGACAACAATCTCTAAAGGTCGGAATTTTATTCGGTTTCAAAGCGGCTGCTGATCACACATCAGTCATTTTCCGGCCTCCAATGCAGAAACAAACCCCGAGGCATCGAACCCTTACCCTTCAACGACGCGGCCATTCGCAGACCCAACGCTCCCTGAAAATCGAAGCTGCAACTATCTACGATACGTCAGCATCATACTCTGTAAAGACGCAGCTCATCTGCCAAAGAAAATATTTAAGTGCATTTAATCGCCGCAAAAAAAAGTCAAAGTGTCCCTCAAAGAGAGGAGACCGATGTGGAATTGGTGCAGACTGGCCAGACGTTGTTGACAACCACGACAATTCCCTATCAAATCTAAGGGAGCATTATGCTAGTTAGGCTAACATACATACACACCCTACGGAAACACCTATCAGTATGTGTGACTCTTAAAAATAATTAATGGTTTCTTAAACCGGAATCAGAATTATATTTCATAACATATATCAGGTCTTACCTACTGCACAGGCCTGTTTCTGAATGTTGAATGTGAAATTCAACGCAGGGACGGGTTCAAGACTAAAAGAAAAAGTTGAACATAGGGGAGTATGAGAAAAAGAAAAGTACAGCAAATGTATTTGGAAGGCAGACAAGAAGATAAAATATTCCGAACTGATGGAAATGCTTTCTTGGAAGACCTCAGAAACCTGAACTGTGGGTCCACGAAGACCACCTTGCCCCCCTCCCTAAGAACCAATTTATGTTCGTATGCTAATAGCACCCGCCCGCTGATTTAAGAAAGTCAAGTCTTATCTGCACTGGTTAATCCTTCACGAGAATGTAACTGGTTCCAAGTCTCTGTATGCAATGCACAATGCAAGCTGGAACCAAATAATTGAGTTGTTTATTGGCTTAAAACAAACAGCCTATTATTATCAATGGAAGACGTTTCATTTTCAAGAGCGTAATTTCCAACAGCGATTATTACTTAGCAAACAGATGTACCTAAGAAAATGCACCGCAGTTAATTGCAGTTATTAAACAGATCCAGCCGTACAAAGGAAGTCGTACAGTTAACTTACACTAGTGACATTCTCTCCACTCGAGACGGTACGGTAATCCAGCCACAGCATTGATATAAAAATGGTGTCCCATCACGTATAAATGGACATGAAATTTAAACCAGTGCGTGTGAAAACACAAAAACAAAAGAAAAGCAGAAGGTAGCAACAATTCTGCACAATATCTGTTTCATTTTTTTGCTGTCATATCTAACATTTAAAAAGAAAAAATTCATTAATCTGAAAAAGAGATAGTCCCGGATCACACATTAAGTTTCAACTTCACGTAAAAGTGACAAAGTTAAAGTTGTCTGCGTCCACTCCACTCCAGAAAGGCACACAGAGGGAGCACATTTACAGTTCTTAATGTGGGTGCCAGATGGAGGTGAGTGGTTAACTTCACGCTCCGGTCACTTTACCTCCGGGACAAAAAACGGTACCTATTAAATAGGAGGCTGAGTGGACACCCGAGCCGGTTTGAATGATTTTGCAGAATATAAAAATCTCTTGTCTCTTCCGGGAATCGAATCACGATCAACCAACTCTTCACTTAGTCACTAAACTGATTACGCTATCCAGGCTTATTAACTTAAACATACACGATAACGTTGTAACGATGGACGAGTACGGATCAGTGGCGGAATAAAGACTGCGCGAGGAAACGGAAGAAACTAGGGAAAAATCCTGTTCCAGAGCCGTTAAGTCCATAACGAATTTCATATGAGGTCATCCGTGATAGAAAACGAGGCTCCGCCTTGATAAGAGGCTCGGTCCTCTCACCGTGGAAGCTGGGGTTCAATCCCAGGCCAGTTCATGTCGGATTTGTGGCAGACAAAGTGACAGTGAAGTCGTGTCTCTTCTAGTGCTCGATTGTCTCCTTTTCGTATCATTCCACCAATGCTGCATACTCAGCGTCGTTAAATAAAACAAATGTGGTGAACAAAACCTTTCGGCGTTCATACTTATTCATCTGGGCGCTGAAGGGACGATATTCGCCGATTAGTTTGTAATTCCCGCTATTAATTATCCTTTCCTATTTTATTTTCTTATTTTCGAGTTAATTTGTTTTAATGTTAATAAAAATCCAACCCGATGCAACAATATGCAGATATTTATTTACTGCAAAGTCACTCTACATGCTTCGGGTGTCACAGCACCCATCATCAGGAGTACTAAAAACTGTAACCGCAACCTCCGGTACAGGTCATAATACTGGTACAGCTACTTCCCTCCAACGTGGCCTGATCGGGACTGGTTTGTGCG
>Ga0123354_10012919_pt1 | contig 12933 bp, 9 predicted proteins | sample TergutLab28metaG_2_FD_97872 | JGI IMG/M metagenome (GOLD analysis project Ga0123354, IMG submission 97872) | Labiotermes labralis P4 segment gut microbial communities from Petit-Saut dam, French Guiana - Lab288 P4 | ecosystem: Host-associated > Arthropoda: Insects > Digestive system > Gut ...
AGTATATACCATGTTTAAAATATTCAGTACCTATATTTGTTGAATAAATATATAAAATGCAACTTTAGAGGTTAGCGGTGCGGTACAACCACTATAGTTGACATTAGGCGTCAAAAGGTTAATATTTGTGGCAAGAGTCACTCTTTGTGCTGAGACCCACACAAAAGATGTAAGGTGATTCCGCATATATTTTGGATGACCAGACGTTTAGAGTTCATTTTTGGTCGAGTGGAAATTTTCTCTTCACCACTGCATGTAGGCTGACTCCGGGGCCCGCCCTGGATACTGTGGTCAATTTGCCCCAGGGGTACGTACAGTGGCCAGGGGATAACACTGACCATGTGATTGTATATGATGATGAAGATTAAGTAAGACTACAGATGGCCCTCCACACTGGACTGTACTGCCATTGCTCTTTCTCTTATTTATACTGTCCATGATTGATGAGAACAGCTTTGACCTTGTCAGCATGGGTAGGATGAGTTGTTTTCAGGTTAACCTGGCACAGAAAACAAAGAGCTCCTGTAAAAAAAATGTGTCTCCCATTGCATCCGTTACTTTCCACATGTCGCCATTTGTTAGGCATTTAGCTGAAAACAAACATAAACTGAGATATGTGCACAGCTGTAACCAGGTAGAATATCTCACAGTCTAATAATATTTACTTACACACACAAGACACAAGTGCATTTCAGCCCAGTATTTTTTAATTGGACTACATGCATTACTGCTCATTAACATCTAATGGTCTGACTTCCCCTGTGCCACAACTGCTGAAGTCAAAGCTGTTGTCATGAGTTGCAAAGAGTAGTTCAATAAATCTGTTTGTGCAGCTCCAATGAGGATATCATTCAACTCATCCGGGATGGGGCACATGATGACATTGGGGCTGAGAAGCTGCGGGGACTGCTGAAAATCCTGCCAGAGGTAGACGAGTTAGAGATGTTGCGATCTTTCGATGGAGACAGGTTGAAACTTGGCAATGCAGAGAAGTTCTTATTGCAGCTCATAGAGGTCCCAAAGTGAGTCTTGGTCTCATTTATACTTGTGTAACCTTTTTCAGCCTAGTGTCAGATGCACACAGTTCTACAGGCATAGCAACTGTTTTCTTCATTTTAAATATAATTACCCTGTAAAATCCTTCTGGCAGCACCTGTAGTTCTGGGGGATTTAAATTCCCTTTTCCTGGATGATTTAATTTCTAAATGCAGTTTATCACAGTAACATTAACATGAAACACCAAGTACTGCTATTATCAAGACTGGATGTGATGTTATTACATCCATTCTTCCTCTTATTAAAATAGAGTTTCCCAGAAAATTATTGACATTGAAAGTTGCAAAGTAAGTAGGCAGTTCATCAAATAGACAACTCTGTGGCTTGTGCTGCAGTGGTGAGCTTTGGTTTTAGTGGTGTTGAAACTTTGTGTTCTGCTGCCAGAAAGTTAGTTAATTAGTAAAATGGATCTTATGGAAATAGGTTGTGAGAATGGGAGGAGGATGGAACTGGCTCAGGATAGTGTGCAGTGGTGAGCTTAGCTATTAGCGGTGTTGAAACTTTGTGTTCTGCTACCAGAAAGTCAGTTAATTAGTATAGTGGATCTTATGGAAATAGGTTGTGAGGATGGGAGGTGGATGGAAATGGCTCAGGATCATGTGCAGTGTTGGGTTGCAGTGTTGAACCGTATTGTTCTGCTACCAGAAAGTCGGTTAATTAGTAAGATGGATCTTATGAAAACAGATTGTGAGGATGGGAGGTGGATGGAACTGGCTGAGGATTGTGTGCAGTGATGGGCTTTGGTATTAGCAGTGTTGAACCTTAGTGTTCTGCTACCAGAGTTAGTTAATTAGTAAGTTGGAACTTATGGAAATAGGTTGTGAGGATGGGAGGTGGATGGAAATGGCTCAGGATCATGTGCATTGTTGGGTTATGGTATAAGCAGTGTTGAACCTTATTGTTCTGCTATCAGAGAGTTAGTTAATTAGTAAGATGGATCTTATGGAAATAGGCTATGAGGATGGGAGATGGATGGAACTAGTTCAGATCATGTGAAATGGTGGGCCTTGCCATTAGTGGTGTTGAACCTTTGTGTTCTGCTGCCAGACATGTGGTTGATCAGTAAGATTTGTTGTTACATATTTGTTCCTGTAACACAGTTTTTCTTTCTAGCTACAAGCTGCGCATTGAGAGCATGCTGCTGAAGGAAGAGTTTGCAGCCAACATGGGCTATCTAGAGCCTAGCATCAACTCTATGATTGTGGCTGGTGAGGGTGAGTATCAGCAGGCAGAATGTGCTGAGGAGAAGATGTTGTGTTGAGGGTGGCCAAGGTGTGCTGGTCTAAATATGCACTTTAGTTGTGTATAAAGCATGTAAATGCTTGTGTAGTTTGGTTTTGACACATCAGTATAAGTCTTAGGCTTGGCTGATTATCAGATTATTCTGTGCTGTGAATCAGAAGTTAAATGTGAATCACTGAGACTGGCTCTGTGTGGTGGAGTTGATCAAGTAGCCATTAGTCACCTCAGTTGTGGTTGCTTTACTTGTCATTATAACAGAACATTGTAGTTGAAACTGTATGAAAGGGGAAAAACTGAAATGAGAAACTGTACTTAACTGTCATCATTAAAGATGTGGAGTGAGGATTCAAATCACTTCCAAAGACTATGCACATGTACTTGAACATTGCTTTCATAGTCATAGCTATATTGATATTGGGAAGTGCAGTGGCATGGGTAAAGCTGTCCTATGCATGCCATGAAGATGTACAGGGAAAACAGAGGTATAGCTCCACTGCTTCTTGATCTGCACGCTGGTGTGGAATTGAGTGATGAGCTTCACACCCCAACCACTTTACCCTCAGGGCAGGAACCCATTGAATAGGAGGCCAGGTCAGCTGCAGACATTCTGTGGAAGAGGACATGTCTTGATCCTGCTGGAAGTAGAGGTCCAGATGAACCAACCCATAATTTACGCAATTTACCGACTGAGCTATTCGAGCTTCAGCAGTGTGGACTTAGTTTGATGTTATTATTGTTGGTTGTTCTGTGGTAGGAAACAGGACAGTAACATGTTCTTGTATGTTGAACAGTTGTTAATTGAAACACATAGCAAATGATGATCTGTGCAAGTGCTCATTTCTTTACCGGGGCATACAGTTCTCTAAGAATTGTTTCGTTTATCTGTAATCTGATAAATAGCTTTGGATTTTTTGAAAATTTATGTTTCATAACATTATGAATTGTGTGTGAAAAAAAAATGTGTTCTATATACACTAAAAGTAATGCATTTCCAATTCTTGCCTTTATATTACTTCTCAATTCTAATGTTTGCATGGGCCCTGATGTGGCTGAGGCAGTTAGTTACCAGGCTTTCACTGCACTGGTTCAATCCCAGCACAGTCCAATGTGGATTTGTAATTTCCACACTGGCATTGAGACAGGCTTTTGTCCATATCTTCCCCTATCAGTATATTTCCACCAGTGCTCCACACTCATATTCATTAGTTATCAATGCCATGTAATTTTACCAATTGACAATTTCATGAGATAATGTACATTAAAAGACACTTTGTGTTTACTGCTAAAAACCATTGGCAGTATTGTGATTTTTGTGGGCAGTTAATTGTACCAGAACAGAACACTGAACACTGTTTTGGACTATTCATGTTTTGTAAATGCTGTGTGAAATTTTGCATTCGGCATTGATCCTGTGTTTCGCTTATTGCTGGGAGTTCAGAAACCGTGACATTTGGAATTTCAACCTTTAGTGAAAGTGCACTTTAATACCATTATTTTGAACACTTTGGTTGGTTCCAACAAATTGGGATGAGGCCACATGGCTTGCGAGTCAGCTTTCCCCACTCTCCTGCCATTGTGCAGATCACTGTCGGCTCAGTCTTGAATGTCTCTGTCAGTAGGTGAGTTTGACGGCTTTCATGCATGATGGAATGAGATATCCTTCAATGAGATATCCTTCAATGATTCAGTCTGTTTTATGCTTTCAAAAGTGTGTATGTTTTGTTAATGATAAACTTGCATGCTTTGTTTGCTTTTTGATGTTATTATATTTCTGTTGCTGTATTTTGTAAGTTGTTGGAACTAAATAGGCTTGTACATTGCAAATGATTTCTGATACCAGATGTTGTATTGGTCTCAGTTAATGACAGACATTTAGACTGCTCTGTATGTTGCTACTTATGTCTGTTCTTGGCAGCCATGCAGCAGTACAGGTACTGCCCTTGACACACAGAATATTGTTATATTTGCAGTGCAGCAGGTTGTGAGTACAGAAGCTTTAATAGTTGCTAATAAGAGCTTGGAGTGTAAGTAAATTGTGATGAAACTAAGTACTTGGTTATGTCTCAAGATCGGAATGCAGGACGAAGTCACATTACAAAGATTGATAATAGTTGTGAAATTACGGAAGAGTTCAGATATTTGGGAACAACCTTAGCAAATCAAAATTCTATTCAGGAAGAAATTAAGAGCAGAGTGAAGTCAGTGAATGTTTGCCATCTTTCGTTGCAGCATTTTTTGTCTTCCAGTTTGCTATCCAAAAATATAAAGATTAAGATACACAGAAATATAATTTTGCCTGTTCTTTTGTATGGGCATGAAACTTGGTCACGTACATTGAGGAAGGAACATAGACTGAGGGTGTTGGAGAATAGGGTGTTAAGGAGAATATTTGGGCCTAAGAGGGACGAGGTAACAGGGAAGTGGCGAAAACTACATAACGTGGAGCTTAATGATCTGTACTGCTGACCAAATATTATTCAGGTGATCAAATTGGGATGAATGAGATGGGCGGAGCGTGTAGCATGTATGGGGGAGAGGAGAGGATAATATTATGATGGATCTTCAGAAAGAGGGTTGGGAGCATGAACTGGATTGGTCTGGCTCAGGACAGGGACAGGTGACGTTCACTTGTGCATGCAGTAATGAACCTTCGGATTCCATAAAATGCAGGTAATTTCTTGACTAGCTGAGAACCTGTTAGCTTCTCAAGAAGAACTATGCTACTTGGAGTGAGTGAGTAAGTAAGTAAGTAAGTAAGTAATCAGGTTGTGAGTTATGGCATGTGGTTTTTGCTGCATTTGTGAGGACATCAGTGCATGAGTAGGTGGTGTTGTGACTAACAAGAGAGAATGTGCAAGAGGTGTGCTCTCTTGTGGTTGCCAGTTAGAACAGTTCTTAAAATTGAATGCAGTGATCTGTAGGTAGTGGTGTGCAATGTGGGAGACATATCAGCCCATGAACTCTGCAAAGCCCCATTATGTGTGTTGCAGACCTGATGACAAACAAGCCACTCCAAGAAGTGCTGTACATGGTGCTTGTTGCTGGCAACTTCCTCAACTCGGTACGTAACTCCGTGTGTTTCAGCATGGTAACGGTAGTCTTCTGGGCTGTGACACTGTGATCCTGGATGAGTGGTTTGTGACATGGGAAGAATTCTAGTGCCTTTAATGACTGGCATCTTTGAAGGTGGTAATTTGATTCTTGGAATGCCAGCATCCACTCACATAGTGACGTATTATCACAGCCCAGAAGCTTGGATCATCATCAGCACCATTGTGAGAACATCAGATACCACATCCTTAGCACTGTGGTCTCCATGGATTTGATCGGGGAAGTTGACACAGATGTGGAAGGTGGAGGGTGTCTATAGATCTGTATTAGAGAGTGTGAGAATATTTGGGAGATATAGATATAGATGAAGTATAGTATTAAAGTTAATTTGATGGAGTACTAGAAGGGTGTGGAGTGGAATTAACTGGCAAAGTATATATGATCTGTGGGTGAGCTGCTGTGAACACAGCATTTAACTTTGAAGTTATTCTATTTCCCATGCTGAAACTTACAATTACAATCAATAAAACAGCACCTCCATGAACTACAAAAGTGTGTTAAACGTTTCTATATTTATCTTCATCGTTGCACAGTGCATTTCGTAGAGTCATTTAATCAGCACACCAACTAATGCATATATATATATAACATTTTTTACATTAAAACCTTTAAAATCGCCCCAACATGTTTCGATCCTAAGATCATCTTCAGGGAGCTACACTGTTCCTTGCTGAAGTAACATTTTCAAAACACACTCACTGATTGATTTTCTTATATTAATCTAGTGTTGTGGCAGCATGTCATATTGTGTAAGTTGTATGCCACTGAGAGTGCGCCTGGCACACTCAGTGGAGTTGGAGTGATTTTAAATGTTTTAATGTAAAATTTTATATATGTGCATTAGTTGGTGTGCTAATTAAATGTTTCTGTATTTGTCTAGAGTGCAATTTTCAACACTTTTTTTCCTGTACTTGGCTATCATCAAGGAAATCATTCATATACAACAGTGTGAAGTACTAGCTTTACATATGTCACACACAAGTTAACAGTGGGATTATAGTGCTGTATTAATTATTGAAATATTGAGTGTTTGGGTTCCATAAAAACATAGAATTGTTTGGCCAGACAAGGGACAGTCAGCTTCTCAAGAAGGATCGTGCTTGGCTGCAGTTAGTTATGAGTTGTGCCCCATATATCCACCCTCCAGACAGCCGCTTGATCTGGCCTGTCAACAAACTGATAACACTTCTACTGAACATCGCATTTGAACGGTTGGTACTGTTGCTGTGTGTTTGTGGAGGTTGGGGTGTTGTGTTCTGGTTTTAAGTCTTCTACCAGTGACCAACCTTATGATAGATTTTATGAGGTTATCCACAGTTCCTCTGCTCAAATACCATAGTAATAGTTAAGAGTAGACTGTAACTTACCTTCCACATCCCTTCCAATTTGTTATTCATTAGTCATCTTATTATTTGACCTACAGTCTGTGCCATTTGAAATGTCAGTAACCTCTCGTACTGTAAGAGAAAGCTGGACACGAGAACACAGTGAAAAGCTGAAGTGCCACCTCAGAAGTATGTATCTACATTTTTTGGGTGATAAGTTAATAAATTATCTCTCTTATTACAAGCCTAACCAGTATCTGTTAAATGCTGAAGATGTTTGAACCCAGCATTAAAACACAAAAAGATTTCCCATTTTGTATTTCCCTTGGGAAGTGTATTGCACACCTGCAGTTACAACATGAAGCACAGTTTTCTATACACTTCAGATGTTGCTTAGAAACAGAAATGTCGGTTGCAATCTGACACCTGATTTATGGTACTAGTGTTTCAGCAGTTTTCTGGACTTGTATCTGCCCAGTGTCAATGCTTGTGGCAACACTGGCTGTTTGATTCCAAGCTTTTGTGGTGTCCTTCAGTTCCTTATTAGTTTTAATCAGTGTACATGTTTGTGAGTCTGAATATTTGGTATTTCAGCCTCTCATGATAACCCATTTTAATGTAATTTTTTCTTCCTTTCGTGACTGGTTCTGATAAATCGGGACAAGACCACATGGCTGGTAGCTTGCCACTCCCCCGCTCTCTTCCTGTTGCGCAGATCACTCTCGGCTCAGTCTTTCAGTGAGGCTGATGCTGCCATGCTGTATGGAATGAGACCGTCCTGAAATCGTTTAATGTCTTTTATGCTTCACAAAAGTATTTGTATTTTATTGAAAATAAAATCTCATGGTTTTTAAGCTTTGGAGATAATTTTTTATCTTATGTTTATTGGACCGTGCATCATTGTAATAGTTGAAGAATAAAAGACCAACTTGATGTCACTTGCTATTTTATTTCACTTCTTGCGTGCTCAACATGTTTCAGACATTAATATATCCATCATTAGGAGCTTGCAACTGTGCTGTTGAATTACCACAACGGTTGTTGCAGGCTGAAGCGCAAGTTGTGTTTCAGCCTGCAACACGGACACCACTCAAACCCAGCCGCACCAAATTTCCAACATGCAACGAACCGAGAACAAAACGACCGATGTGGTAATTCAACAGCATAGTCACAAGCTTGTGATGATGGATATATTAATGTCTGAAACATGTTGAGCGCATAAGAAGCGAAATAAAATAGCAACTGACATCAAGTTGGTCTTTTATTCTTCAATAATTTTTTATTCTTGGTATTCATATTTTACAAGTTTTTGGAACTGAACAGGCATGTTAAATTGAAATGTTTATACTGTTTGTGATGATTTATTGGTCGTCCATTAATCCTGAACACTGAGTCTTTAGCCCAGTTAGGCCGTGATTACTTCCTTCCAAATCCTTTCCCATTCATCAAGTTGTGTTGTTTGAACAGCTGACTGCAGCACTGAAACAAACTGCATTTCACTGTAACGCATATCCCCACTGAAAGAATTAAGACTCATTGTTCTGTGTGTACCTTCACCAAGCACCCATTACTTCTGCTTACAGGGAGGGTATGCTGGCAATGCAGCTGGTGTGAAACTCAGTTCCCTCCAGAAGCTGACGGACATACGGGCCAATAAACCTGGTATGAACCTCATCCACTATGTTGCCTTGGTGAGTTGTCAGTTATTGCCAGTCCCCAAGCAGATTATTTTTGCCTTTCGTTTGTCTGCCCAGTAGTTGTGATTTTTCCAGCCAAAATTATGAATTTATTTCTAAATCCAAATTCCTCATTTTATGTGATAAGTATCATTTGTCACACCATGTCAGCTCATATATCATATTAATGTGGTCCATTCGGCTGGCTGCCCTCACATGCTGCAGAGTAGTTCGGTAAGTGAGAGAGTGTAGCTGTCAGATAGAGTGAGGCTTATGTGAGCTATCCAAAGTTGTTTACAGATAACTTATTCACATAAGTCAGTAATTTGAAGTATAAATACTTGTTTAATATAATATCTCACAGGCTGTGTCACTGTGAAACTGGTCCTTCTGTCGTGTCATATATGTAATGTGTGATGTCAATGAAGAGTTTACCTGTACTGTCACTGTTGACAGTTTAACCTTAACATATTTAGCATTTACAAACTGAATTTATACTTCACTATCAAAATATGATTCAGTAAATATATTTATTTGAAACTGTTAGCACGGAAGTTGGTACATTTTTGAAATGATGTTGATTATGACATGAAGTGTGTTGTGTACTCTTGTCTCATAGTGGGACAGCATAAATAGAAATGCATAGACACTCAGTTCCTATAAAACAGCAGACATGTAGTATAATTTAATAAGTAGAAATTGGGGATATTATCAAATTGGGAACTTAGAGCATTTCAAACGTTACGCATTATATGGTTATTGTGGGTTGGACAGACTTGACCTTGCCTTTACTCTTTGTGCATTGCTGCACTCTGGTGGTGATTTGACGTTCTTGTGTGCTTCAGCAAGCAGAGAAGAAACGTACGGAACTGCTGAGGTTTCCAGATGAGATGACGACGCTTGAGGATGCCACAAAGTGAGTTGGAGTGCTGCCTGCTTGGTGCATGGGTCTGGGTTCAGTTCTGAGATCAAGGAAGTGTCAGTGAAGTGCAATGTAAATTGTCATTTGCCATTTATATAATATGGATGTCACAGCCTTTATATAAATGTATCAATGTATATGAAAATTTAGAACACACAAGAATGTTTCAAAGATAATGTAACAAACGCTCTGATGCCAAGAACTTTATTCCATCATCAGTGCGTATGTGGCACATTGGTAGCAGATGCTACCCACCTGATGTCTGTGTAGTTACCATTGGCATATAAGCATTTGCTCTACTATAGCACCAAGGCTTGTATTGCAGAGAAGTGGAAATGGTTTTCAATTGTCTATTACCAGGAGGTGACAGACAGCTTGCTTTACTGTCTGTTGCAAGTCATTTGTCAGCTGTTTGCTTGTTGGGGATTTCAAACAGATGGAAGTCGCTGGATGCAATATAGGGACTGTAACCTACCAGCTGCAGTTTTCTAACCAGTCACCAGCTCAGTTGGCAGTATCATGCCAATGTTAGTGGCCAGTTGGGACAAATAAAACTTTCACAATCATTGGAATCCATTTTTAATACAAAACAAATCTTTGGTCCCTAGAACTGATGAAATACCAGAATTAAGTATATAAACTAACCTCCACAGCATAAAAAGCATGAAAGGTTTTTCTTTTTTTTAAAAGCAAAAAATCATTAAATTTTTGGAAGTGAGTCTCATTCTGTAAAGCCTACAAGCAATCATCCATACTGAATGAAACAGACTCTGGCTGAGCTGAGAGTGACTTGCAAAGTGGCCAGAGAGTAGGTAAAGTGAGTCATCAGCTATGTGGTTTCATCCCAGTTTATCGGAACCATTCACGATAAGTTGAAAGTGTTGCATCAATATGGGTAGTTCCAGAGCTTCAAGGGTGACAATGCTGGACTGGACTCTGTGTGTATGTTATTTACTCTCAGTATTTGGCAGGTTGTCTCAGTTATCACCTGGCCTCAGCATCTGCATACTTACACAGATGAGATTATTCACTATGCCTTTTCCACTGTATGAAGTTGGTGTTGTTCAGATTTACGGTTTGGTGTGTTGAGTGCAGTGTCGGATCTCTTTCCAGGACAACAGTTGAGCAGTTGCAGAATGAGATCAATGCATTAGACAGTCGTATCAAGAAAGTCCGTAAGGAGATTGATCGTCCATCAACAGAGAAGGAGATAAAGATGCAAATGGCAGAGTTCTTACAGGTTGGTAAACCTGCAGCTCTCTTTCATCTAGATAGACGCTCTGTAGCCCAGCCATGTTAGGTGGGTCCCTCTCACCATGGCATAAAGCATCCTCAGGTGGAGGATGTACAAGACAGCTTGCTACTATGGAGGGTAGCTATGAATATTTTGAGTAATTGGTCACTGATGGCCAAGAGGGGTGGTCCTGAAGCTGTGTGGTTGGGTAGGGGGCTTATCTCTGTGCCGTAGGAAAGAACGTGTTACGAAATGTTATGCAGGGCCTAAGAGGGCGGAAACACCAGGATACTGGAGAAAGTTTCATAGTGAGGAGTGTCAAGGACAAATTCAGGGGGATAACATGGGCTGGGCATGTGGCATATAGAGGGTAGATGAGAAAAGCATTCATGGTTTTGGTGGCTGCAGTGCCCCAGGTCAGACACCACTAGGATACCTAGGTACAGATGGGAAGGTAACATCAACATGGATCTTAAAGGAATATAATGGGAGGTTGTTGAGTGAATTGATCTGGCTCAGGGTAGGGATTTGTATCAGCCTGTTGTGAATGCAGTAGTGAAACTGTTTATTTCATAAGATGCAGGAAATTTCATGATTAGCTGAGTAACTGTCAACTTATGAAAGAGCTGTCTGGTCCCTACTGTTAATTGGTTGTTTGGTTGATTGATTGATCGGTCGGTCGGTCGTTCGGTTGGTTGGTTTGTTGATAGATTGATTGGTCGGTCGGTCTGTCCGTCTGTTTGGATGGTTTGTCAGTTGGTTACTTATCTGTTTATATGTTAGTTTCTCTCTTTATATATTGGTTGATTTATGGATTGATTGATTACTTGATTGCTTGATTGATTGATCGATTGATTGTTTGTTTGTTTGTTTTATTCATTCAATCATATATTCACTCACTGATTCATGCCTTCATTTGTTCGTTCATTCATTCACTCATTCAGTCATTCATATGCACATACTTATATGCATAAATGTATTTATTCAGTTTATTATTTATTTACCCATTTATGTGTATTTATTCCATTGCTTCATCTTTGTTTATTTTTTATTTTTATTTATTAATTTCTCATTTATTGTTTATTTGTTAATTTGTTATTCCATCATTAACTTATTTATTCATTTATTAATTATGTATTTATTTACATATTCTCTTGTTTATTACTTATTAATCTATGTATTTATTTATATACTTATTTATTTGTTTCGTTGTTTATTTGCTTTGTTGGCTAGTTTCTTTTTGTTGTACTCTAGATAGACTGCCTTTCAACTGACATTTACACCTTCATTGATATTGTGCTTTTAATTCCAACTGATACCCAGAATAAGGATGTTTTGAATTTATGTTACTGTAGAATATATTTGCGGCACTATAAAGCACAGAGACCAGTGGCGAGTGACTGACCTGGGACTTTCAAAATAAGAAGTAGCAGTGTGAGACCCTGCAGTTTTTGAGCCCTTGTGTCACTAGGATAGACAGCTTCTTATCCTCTGATTCTAAGCCAGTTGAGCCCTTGCTGTCTTGTGTCACTAGAACAGACTGCTTCTTATCCTCTGATTCTAAGCCAGTTGAGCCCTTGCTGTCTTGTGTCACTAGGACAGACTGCTTCTTATCCTCTGATTGTAAGCCAGTTGAGCCCTTGCTGTCTTGTGTCACTAGGATAGACTGTTTCTTATCCTCTGATTCTAAGCCAGTTGAGCCCTTGCTGTCTTGTGTCACTAAGACAGACTGCTTCTTATCATCTGATTCTAAGCCAGTTGAGCCCTTGCTGTTTTGTGTCACTAGGACAGACAGCTTCTTATCCTCTGATTCTAAGCCAGTTGAGCCCTTGCTGCCTTGTGTCACTAGGACAGACTTTGTGTCACTAGGACAGACTGTTTCTTATCCTCTGATTCTAAGCCAGTTGAGCCCTTGCTGTCTTGTGTCACTAAGACAGACTGCTTCTTATCATCTGATTCTAAGCCAGTTGAGCCCTTGCTGCCATGTGTCACTAGGAGAGACTGCTTCTTATCCTGTGATTCTAAGCCATTTTTGCTGTCTTGTGTCACTAGGACAGACTGCTTCTTTTCCTCTGATTCTAAGCCAGTTGAGCCCGTGGTGTCTTATGTCACTAGGAAAGACAGCTTCTTATCCTCTGATTCTTAGCCATTTGAGCCCTTGCTGTCTTGTGTCACTAGGATAGACAGCTTCTTATCCTCTGATTCTAAGCCAGTTGAGCCCTTGCTGTCTTGTGTCACTAGGACAGACAGCTTCTTATCCTCTGATTCTAAGCCATTTGAGCCCTTGCTGTCTTGTGTCACTAGGACAGACAGCTTCTTTTCCTCTGATTCTAAGCCACTTGAGCCTGTGGTGTCTTGTGTCACTAG
>Ga0123354_10012921_pt1 | contig 12933 bp, 9 predicted proteins | sample TergutLab28metaG_2_FD_97872 | JGI IMG/M metagenome (GOLD analysis project Ga0123354, IMG submission 97872) | Labiotermes labralis P4 segment gut microbial communities from Petit-Saut dam, French Guiana - Lab288 P4 | ecosystem: Host-associated > Arthropoda: Insects > Digestive system > Gut ...
AGCGGCATGTGTGTTGTGTGTAGTGCAGAGTGAGACTGTAGGGCGGCATGTGTGTTGTGTGCAGTGCAGAGTGAGACTGTAGGGCGGCATGTGTGTTGTGTGCTGTGCAGAGTGAGACTGTAGAGCGGCATGTGTGTTGTGTGCAGTGCAGAGTGAGACTGTAGAGCGGCATGTGTGCAGCAACACACACGCCGCTCTACGACATGCCACATCACCTAATTTATATAACGATGTAATATTACCAAGTGTTTTAACATAAATATACCTTCAGTCAGGTACAGATAAATCTCCCTAATGATGGTCATTAAAGACCGAAACATGTAGGAGCGATATTATTGTGTACTTTAATGTACATTTAAAACTTTTAACCAAGTTAATAAATAGTGCATTTGTTGGTGTGTGAACTGCGTAAAATGTAAACTGGTTTATTTGCACCTGCAAAGTCAACAATCTCGCTTACTTAGTTCTGCACTTCTGTAGTTCATAAAAATTGTATTAGTTTCCTTAGACGGATATAGTGTATTTGTCCCATACAAATCTCATACGTAACCCCTTGCAATATGGACGTTATTCCAATCAATCCCCATCTTAGTACCTTCTCATAACAACATTGTATCTTTAACGTGGCAGAATGACGCTAGAAGTACCTTCATTTAATTCTTGAAAGCAAGTAATTCCACCCGGGGAAAAAAAAGGCCCATTTTTCCTTCTTCTCGGATGTAGCGCGGCGTAGTTTGATTGCCGCTTCCCGACGTTTCGGGAAAACTTATCTGTCCCGTCTCTAGGATTAAGTCATTCAATGAGATGGACGTTTCGGGACGTGTCAGTCTCCTCTTCAAGGGCCAGGCAGTCCAATAGAACTGCATAAACTTCGAACAGAAACAGGTGTTTTCCCGAAACATCTCCCAGTCTACACTGCCAAGGCCTTAATCTAAACCCCGATGAGAGCCTGAAATCTCCTCCGAAGAAAGCGTCTGTTTTCAAGCGAGATATCACGTGTTTAACAATAGAAATGTTTAAAGAATTTTTCAACCGAATATGCAGCCAGGCTTTGCCGTCGTTATTAATATTTTAAACACATTTATTACGAATATTATTTCCTTACGTGTAAACAAATTCGTTTACGTCACTCACGCACAAATATTTCTCAATATTATTCGTTCTGAACCTGATTGAATCACTTCTTTAATCCTTCAGAGGCCTTATGGTCACCTAAATAGTGTTGAAGGGATTACCTTGCTACCTCACACGAAACTGTGCATCTTCATTACAAAGACCGATTTATTAATGATGTTTAGAAAAGTAAATGTTATTTACTGTGAAAACCGTACGAACGTACGAATGAATCTTGTGGGCAAATTCGAAATTTTGAGTTCTGAAACAGCTGATACGTGCAGTGAATGGCCTGCTGTAACAATTTCTATAAAATAAACAAAAATTTGGCGTTCAGGTGATCGTGCGTCGTGATAAATTCCTATAATAAAACCAACTAGATGCACTGATTTCTCAAATTAATTTTTGGAATAAAACTCTACATGTTTCGGACACTTCCTCTGTCCATCATCAGGAGTTTTTCACTGTACACACACCAATGGTATATGTCACACAGGTTTGCTGACAAGCTTGTGAGCAGGATCGGGACTGAACTGAGGAACTCAGTTCCTTCCTTATCCTGCTCGCAAACTGTAACTGTAACCTGTATGACATATACCATTGCTGTGTGTACAGTGAAAAACTCCTGATGATGGACAGAGGAACTGTCCGAAACATGTAGAGTTTTATTCCAAATAATTAATTTGAGAAATTATTTTATCTAGTTGGTTTTAGTATAGGAATAAAATGAACATAAACTTCCAACTGTTTCTAATTAATAAGCCGATAAGCCCTGTGGGAGACTTGGAGGTAAATTTCTTTGCGTTGTGGTTATCGACACACGGAACAAGAGAGCTGTTACACTGAAGATGTCTTAATTTTTCCACCGAGATAAAACTGCCTACAATTAGGAACAGAATTTTCCTACCATCTCTTTCGTGTTCCTTGGAAGTATGTATAGTAATGCAAAGTGTCTTTGTTGCAGGTTGTGATGGGACTTCTCTCTCCAGTTTCGTCGATTTTCAGCCTTTAGACATTGGCATGTATTTGTGAAATTAATAAAACCATTTTACTCTAAAATTAATGTAAATATATGTTGCTTAATATATTCTTCTAAACAAAATCCAGTCCCTGTATCTGCCACCCCACAGGGATGCTCTAAGCTAAGACTTCATAACTGTCCAGAGACCAGCTACACTGATTGAAGTGTTTTGCAGTGTTTAGAGGACGGTTTTGTTGACTGTAATGCCGTGTAGTCTTGTAGATAAATACCGATGTTTCGGAGGAAAATGCTGCTTCCTTCTTCAGGTTTGAATAATTATGTCTAAGTTTAATTGCGGTGTCTAATTCCAGGGCATATTATTAACATACCCGTAAGATAAAGCATAAGATTTTTCCAAAAGTCGGTAAATCCAATACCCCAATATCTTCCTCAGCACCTTATTCAAAGACACCTTCAGCCTATGTTCCTCCCTCAATGTGAGTGACCAAATTTCACACTCATGCCAAATAAAGAGCAAAACTATATTTCTGCGCAATTTAGTCTTTACGTTTTTGGATAGCAAACAGGAAGACAACGACTCAGCAGTACGGAGTGATAGCAATAGCAAGCATTCCCTCACTTCAAGCTGCTCTTAATTTCTCCATATATGGAATTTTGGTGGCCTTTTACCGCGAAAGTTAATATCATACCAAAGACCGCAGTTTCCTGCGAGCGACAGTCATACTGTTCATGTAAGTCAATGAATAAGGTCGAATCAGTAACAATAAATCACTGTCCTTCTATAAAAATCACCTTTAGACAAAATTTCTTGGAAAGTCAAACCCAGACATTTTGCCACCGATTGTAAACCGCAATTCGTGGCGCTATATCGAGGGAAGTGGTAAATCGCAGTGCTACATGAGGGAAGTTGTCTCCACACACTGTCGTGGGCGCTAAGTGAAGGCGGCACTGTACCTGTCTTTGACTGTATGCCAAAAGCGATGCAGTAAAGAAACAAAAGCGGTAACTGCAACATTTCAAGTTTCCACAGCGTTGCCGTTGGCAGTCTCCAGTCCTCTGGAATGTGCCCAGTGTAGCGGGGTTACAAGATCTCAACGTCCCCACGTGGGGTCCAGAGTCCCGAACAAAGATCCCTTGCTCTGCCGGGAACCGAAGTCCGGATTGTCCAGCCTATAGCCTAGTCACTAAGGTGACTGAGCTATATCCGCTCACTAAAATGTCAGCGGACTGCCTCAGAATGTTTCAAGACTGATTCCCGTATTCTTATTGCAGTAAACGTAATGCCACGAATTCGTAGTAAATATGGGGTATGGAAAGCATCTAATATGAAAATCAGTTTTTTTTCTTAAGGCCAATCATGTGAGAAATGAAGCAGTATTATTTAGAGTCAAGGAGCAGGGGAATATCCTACATGAAATAAGTAAACGGGAGGGTAATTGGATTGGTCACATTTTGCGTAGAAACTGCCTTCTACAATGGGCTATTGAGGGAAAGATAAAAGGGGGGATATAAATGACAGGAAGACGAGGAAGAAGACGTAGGAAGCTATTGGATGACCTTAAGGAAAGGAGAGGATACTCTCATTTGAAGGAGGAAGCTCTAGATCGCACTATATGGAGAGCTGGCTTTGGAAGAGTCTTGGACCTGTCGACAGACAGACTACTAAATGAATATATATATATAGGGTAATTCATAAGTCCCTCCGGGATTTCCGACCTCTGCGGTACAGTAGCGGGGATGGTCACCCCGAAGGGGAGCATGTCAACAGAGGGAAAGGCACTCCAGTTTTCTGTCCTACCTTACAGGTGCTCGATATGTCCACCCTTGATGTCTGTCTTGGTTGTTGCGCAGCCGAGTTCGGAAGTTCCGGAGGGACTTATGAATTACCCTGTGTGTGTATGTATATGTATATATCAATGCTGTAAAAGAAGATACTTCTGTGTTCAGCCTGAAGATGGCTCTGAAGAGGCCGAAACATACCTGAAATCTGTTAATTAATAAAATATTGAAATAAAGTTGTGCTAGACTGTATTTTATTACATTGTTTAACCCTTTAAACGCCGAGTTAAATCCCATCTGCCATCTGCTGGCATTATTAGGAGCTCACCATATTTTCCACGTTAGCGGTTTAAGGGTCAATTAATCGAAGTCATTTGCTTTCAGATCCCCATCCATCGAAAGTACTAAATCCAATCGTAAGTCACTCAGAAGCTTATGTGAAATGAAACGGACATACGAAAAGACAGACCTTAAAAAATTGGAGATAAATTCACGAAGTGAATTGAAATTCAGCATAAATTATAGGCACTATTGTAAGATACGGCTATACCTGTGCCTAACAGATCACTGTAACTGAAAGTCATATGGAGGCAGAGGGTTGTATCTAAACGCATTTAATTTTAGCACTAAATGTGATTGGGGGGACCGCGGTAGCTCTCCCACAAATCGGAAGGTCCCAACTGGTGTAACTGGAATTTTTCATTGATATAAAATCCTTCCGATCGCACTATGGCCCTGGGGTCGACTCAGCCTCTAACAGAAATGTACCAGGAGTATTTACTGGGGGTAAAGGCGGTCGGTGCCTAAGGCTGACAACCTTACCACCATCCTGTGCCTTTGTCACGAAATCTGGGAACCTTAACTTCCTGGAACCTGTTCAGGCTTCTAATGAGACTGCTTTACTTTTACTAGATGTGGGTAAATAGCTACAGTTTTTAATTTCGGCAATGGAAACAGGTAAATAGTTTCAATTCCTGACCATTTTATCGGATTGGCTCACTGGACAAAAGACCATAAGGGACCCTGAGCCAGTCTGAACTTTTTAGGAATGTAAACGAGCCCCTATTCCTCAGTCATGCATCCCGTAGCCCAGTAACTACGTGTGTACCTGCATGATTTCAGGCTTCCGTCCCTGTGCAAATGAGATCTTCGCTCTTCGAGGACGTTACACAGCCTAGATTTGTAGATATCGAACCACGTTTTGGGACAAGGTTATCCCGAAACGTCGGTGACTACTAGCCTTCACTGCGCAAGATTAAGGCAGAACCAAGATTTTTGACAGAACTTTATCGGCTACGTTAAGATTTTAAAATGATTATGAAAGCGTGTCTTCATGTACTGAAGATTGAGAAACGCGACTCTGAAATTGTTATATGCAAATTGAAGCTTAGAATAGTCGGTAGTAAGATAACAGAGCGCATCAGCAGTCTATACGAGGGGGCGCTGATAAGTCCTTAGCCCGACCGGGAAGGAAACAAGCTACAGCGACCAAACCCGGGATTTATTCAACATACTCCCAACGAAGCTCAATACGCTTCTTAGCCCGTTGCTCTAACTTCTGCAAGCCATTAAAAAAATTTAGAAGTTTGTCCTCCCAACCGGTCTCCGCGGCAGCAATGACCTCCGGGTCGGACGAAAAATGGTGAACTTTCAATTGTTTTTTCAGCCCAGGGAACAGGTGGTAGTCCGACGGGGCCAGATCCGGAGAATAGGGTGGGTGATCAAGACAATGGAAGCCCAGGTAGGCCAGTTTCTTCAGGGTTGCAAGTGCCCATTGAGCCGGGAAATTGTCGTGCAACAACAAGACTCCCTTTGGTGACCTTCCCGCGGCGTTTTTCCTTCAAAATGTCCTTCAATTGCAGAGATAAGTAATACTCCGCGTTGATAGTTTGGTTCTTTGAAAGATAATCAATGAGGAGGATGCCGTCTTGATCCCAATCAATCGAGGCGAGAACTTTTCCAGCGGATTTTTGCCCTCGGAATTTGGAGGGGGGGGGCGGGGTGAGCCGCTGTGTCGCCACTCCATTGATTGTTGCTTTGTCTCCGGGTCATAGTGATATAACCAGGTTTCGTCCATGGTCACCAATCGCGACAGGAAATCATTTGAATCGCGTCGAAAAATTTCCAAAAGTTGCTCAGACGACTGGCACTGTTGACGTTTTCGATCCAGGTTCAGGCATTTTGGGACCCACTTCGCGGAGAGCTTCCGCATGTCCAAATCTTCATGAATGATGGACCCAACCCGCTCACGTGAGATGCCCAGTTGCTCAGCTATTGATTTAGGCGAAATCCGGCGGTCTTCCAAGATTAGCTCGTGAATTTGATCAATAATCTCCGGGGTGGTCACTGTTTTGGATCGTCCAGGACGAGGCGCATCACAGGTGGAAAAATCACCACGTTTAAACTGGGCCACCCATTTTTTGACGGTGGCATACGATGGTGCGTGTTCCCCTAATGTTTCTGTCAGAATGGCGTGAATTTCCTTCGGCGCCTTGCCTTGCAGGGGGGGGGAAGAAACGATGACAGCTCGCGTCTCCATGTTGTTGAAATCATGCACATCGCCTGACATGCTTCCTTTCAGCCTTTGTAACAAGAAAAGACTTGCAATTCGGCATGTGAACAGACCCCTCTATCGATTCCGTCCTACGACATCGGGAAGTAGGTCGGGCTAAGGACTTATCAGCACCCCCTCTTATATCAGGACCTAGGACCCGTGATAGCTCAGTCAGTATAGTGACTATGCTACAGACCGGAAGATCGGGTGTCGAATCCCGGGCGAGGCAAGAGTTTCTTCTGTCACTCCAAAACGTCCACACTGGCTCTGGGACCCACCCAATCCCATATTTAATGGGTAAGAGTACCCTTTTCCGGGGGGGGGGGGTAGAACGTTCTAGGCGTGAAGTTGGCCACTGTATACATTTAGTGCCGAATGAATGGAGCTATACCTCTACTCCCCCTTTCATTCCTCCGTGTTTTGGGCAGGAAAAACTTTATTTTGTTTAAATATCAGGACCGAAAGGTCCTTCCGTCTATTCAGCAAATAATGAAGTCTTAGTAAGGTGTGGAGACAATGATACATGCATTACAGACATCAACAATTAAATATTAAACAGTGCTTTTTATTTTTTTCTTATTTTAATTATAACCAACAAAGGCACAATTAATATCACAAAAGTATATATCGCAACAGTAAAAGGTAAAGGTAAATCAATCCCGTTCCATGCCTGAAGTGGCCCAGAGGGTTCCAGGAAGTTTAGGTTCCAAGATTACATGACAACGACACAGAATGGTGGTAAGATTGTCGGCCTTACGCACCGGCCGCCTTTACCCCCAGGAAATGCTCCTGGTACTTATTTCTGTTAGAGGCTGAGTCGAACCCAGAGCCACAGTGCGATATATCACAACAGTCTGTGTGTGTAATGTACACGCCAGACCAGCACTATAGTAACATCAACTCAGGGGTAAGTCCATCATTGACTACACTCGGCATACGTGTATCCACGACAGTACCTATACATGCACATTATAACGCCCATATTTATTGCAGTGTGTATAGTCAGCCACAAACACTTCACGAGAGATTGTAACGTAGCAAAAGATTTTATTCGGTTTTATTGTAAAAACGACAATATTTTAACATTTTAAATAATTTCATAAAATTTATTGTAGTTTCGACAGCTACAGTCTGAGAACTTCTATAAACTTGAGGTGAAACAGCTTATCCCTTTAAACGCCGAGTTAAATCCCATCTGCCCTTTGCTAACATTATTCGGAGCTCACCATATTCTCCACGTTAGCAGGTAAAGGGTTAATTTTTATAAACTGTATCTTCAACAGCTGCAATTTGAAGACGTGCCGGGGTGCTGATAAGTCCTTAGCCCGACCAGGAAGGAAACAAGCACGGAAGCATGTCAGGGACGCGCGCGATTTCAACAACATCGAGACGCGAGCTGTTACCAAGGTTTTTTTTTCTTGCAAGGCAAGGCGCCGAAGGAAATTCACGCCATTCTGACAGAAACAGTAGCCTGTTTCTTTCCTGGTCGGACTAAGGACTTATCAGCGCCCCTTGTATGTAACTTAGCAAGGAATTGACTGTAAACTGTCTGATGGGGACAAAAAATTTGGGGGACCGCGGTAGCTCGGTGGTTAAGGTACTGTGCTACAAATCGGAAGGTCGCTTGTTCGATCCCAGCTGGTGTCATTGAAATTTTTTATTGACATAAAATCCTTCCGATCGCAATATGGTCCTGGGGTCGACTCAGCCTCTAACAGAAATGAGTACCAGGAGCATTTCCTGGAGGTAAAGTTGGCCGGTGCGTAAGACTGACAACTTTACCACCATCCTGTGCCGTTGTCATGAAATCTGGGAACCTTAACTTCCTGGAACCCTCTGGGCCACTCCAGGCCTGTAATGGGACTGCTTAACCTTTTTTTAGATAAGACATTTAGCATATCTTCTTGTGAAATAGCGGCAGTTCGTTCCAAAATTCTCGTCCTCAAGCGTTGCTAGACGTGTCTGTGCAATACGAGTCCTCAGTGCACCCCACATATAAGATCCGTGAAGTTCGGAGATCGTAGTGGCCAAAATTCTCCGGATTTGAAAACTGAGTAGTCCTGGGAACCGAAATGCAGCATATCGATGGAAGTCCAAGCTGTGCGGTATGTGGCAACCGACTTGGCAAAACACGGCACAATCCAGGAGCTACAATTTTCTGAAGCATATCCCAACAACTTGCGGCTTTTTTGTTACTGTTTCGTGTTGTCCTTTCTCTTAATCCAAGATTAACCTTCGGCCTTAAAATACGCCATCTGTTACGTCACAAAAGCTCACCTGTTTATTTACCAAGTCCAGGGTGCTGGTGTGCATAACACCGGGAGTGGCAGAGAGTGTATTGTGTGACTCAGAATGTATGAAGGACACAGCGGTATAGCATGGTCACTGTTATGTACAGCGGACACGACACAAGCAACAGAAGAAGTTGGCGGCATTAGACTGCGTTTGAAACGTGATGGCACACGCGCAGAAACCAGATTTCGTCTTTCGGCGAAACGGACGAATCAATTTAAATCGGCGGGGGGCGTCAGTTCAGTCGACTACTGGCACAGCCGAGGTGTGCGCATCAGCCGTAGTAATGCTGGATACACCATGTTCCGAGGTAGTGTGAAGAGTACTGGCTACCCACTCCATTCGCCAGTTTCCCCTTCACTTCCCCTTCCGTGCGTCACCGTGTGCCATCACATTTCAACTGGAGTCTACCTATACTCAGTAACAGAGTCAACACATCCCAGTGGCCGCGCTGTCTAAGGCATGGGTCTGCGGCCTTTCGCTTTCTGGGGTCTCGGGTTCGAATATCGCTGAGGTCATGTCTGTCTCTTGTGAGTGTTGTGTGTTGTCAGGTAGAGGTTTCTGCGACGGCCCGATCCCTCGTCCAGAGGAGTCCTACTGAGTGTGCGTGTCATTGAGTGTGATTGAGTTCAACAACTACCCCTCTACACATACAAGTAGGTAGAAAGGGGTCAAAATGAGGAAGAAAGAAAGAGCCCATTTTTAGTTTTTGAGGTGCATCATCCCCGTTGTGTTTTATTTGCAATTAAAAGGGGTGTTTTGAGTCAAGACACAACTATCTTATCTTTACACTGGGCCATCTTCAGGTCACAAGATATATATATATATATATATATATATAATTGAGGAGATTATACATTGTGAATCATAAATTCATTTTATGATTCACACTATTTTATTTATGATTCACACTGTATAGTCTCCTCAATTATATATCTTGCGACCTGAAGATGGCCCAGTGCAAAGGCCGAAACATGCCGTCAGCTTAAGTAAAGATAACGACGTAAGACAGTTGTGTTTTGACTCCAAAGAACCCCTTTAACAGGGTCAATTGTAACTAGTTACATCGCAGTACCAATTAAAAGGTCCAGAAGCTGTCGGTATTGTGTTATACTATTTCATTTAGTAGCACAATAAACGGCTTCTAAACAATGTCTTACGAACACCAATAAGACACGGTGGAAGAAACGCCGAGTTAAATCCCATCGGCCATTTCCTGGCATTGTTAGGAGCTCGTCCTATTCTCCACGTTAGTAGGATCAGGATTAAACAAACATTAAATTGCAAGTAATGAAAGTAATTGTGGAGTGTGGACCACCATAACTAGCCGAGGATAGAACTTACGTAACCACAAAGGAAAGAGAGACATGGGAAGACCAGAGAGTAAAGAGAAAACACAAAATTTAAGTTTCATTAAGATCTGGCAACAATAACGGGTACTTTACATGAAGTCCTATGAACATTTATATTATTTCCCACACACTCAGAATATGTATCGTATTTATTGATTTTCCATGGCAACAATGGTTACGCGAACGCGACTCAATCTTACGTTACACGTACTTTGCCTATGTTGTTTAAATTCTTTCAAAACGCCAAATTCAGGATAAACCTAAGTCCCTTATTTATCAACAATGTCTCAACTGCATGGGTTACATAGCGACGAATAACTGATATGTGATTCTAAATACTAAAATAGCAAAGTGGCTATATGGAAGGGACTGGGTAAGGCATCTTTTTAAATTGCTAGCCATTAAATTGCTTTGAAAATATGAGGAATTCTTTAAACGTCTCGGCCAATAAAACCGGTGTCTGGACCCAGAAACTTCCGAGTGATGATCATTACTGTCTGCATGTCCGTAAATGACGTCACGGTCTGTAAATCCTCCAAATCAGAAGAGACAAGAGACAAAGACTAGAGTACAGGAATGACTAGCAGTTAGTTGGACTAAGTCACCAAACGAAGGACAGAGGTGGTCACGACGCGGTGCGATACTGCTGCAGCTGCAGCTGGTCAGCCCGCGTGTTTGTCATTCTGCAAAGGTCAGCCGATTTACGCACATTCCAAACTTGCTCAAGTTTTTACAATGAACTGAGCATAATAAGGAACTGATATATATATATATCACTCATTTGCCACAACAGAGTCACAACTCAAAATCTGTTATTTGTCGGGAGAAACGTTTCATTTGAAGTGCTATAACTTTCTGTAAGTGCAACGACAACACAACTGCTCTCTAGCGGCGAGTTTTTGCAAACTGCGTTATGACACTATACCTGTTAAAAGTGCATCTGAAAATGTTTCTTTCTATACCAGTAACTCAATAATGCAAAATTTTTAGTTGTGACACTCCTCTCGCAAATGGGCGATTTAGCAAAGCCATTTTATCTCACGATCGGGGAAACCCAAAACCGTTTTGAAGAAACAGAACGACTGGGAAAACCCGATTCCTTTGTTTGGACGTAGAACGGTGAAACTCAACCAGCAGTTTTCCTGGGGAGACTTTAACCTTAACGCAAGTTTATATCCTAAAGATATTGGGAAGTTTAGAAAATTACACAGAGTCAAAATTTAATAAAAGTGAGCCAGATATTTGTTCGTCTTATACTCGTATTGATGTTTTGGGAAGTTAATTATGAGACTGACACGATATACGAAAAACAGAACCCTGAATTATAGAGCAGTTGCTAGGAAGCAGGGAAAATATTTTGGTCCTTAGCTAATGTAGGGTGAAAATAGTGGTAATGGTATGACAAAACGGAAGGAACAAGGAAGAAACGGAGTAAAAAAGCAGGAAAGGAAGTGAAGAGAAGCGTACAAATGGGAAAAAATAGAGAGAAATCGTCTTTCCAAAATCTTTCGTGTATCATGCGTAAATTCAATTTAATTCAATGCAATTCAACAGGAAAATTATTAACGTAGAGTCTCAAAGGCAGAAGTGTAAATTGTAAAGTCAGAACAAAAACATAAATACAACGCGAATACAAAAAGAGAGCACCATAAGCAAATACAAAACAACAAATATAATGATGATGATGATGATGATGATGATAATAATAATAATAATAACTCAATTCAACAGGCATTTATTAACTTGCACTCTCAATTACAGAAGATAATTATACTGCCAGCACAAGAAAACAAGCACAACATGGATACAATAAAATATACGGAGACAACACACAAACAAACAACAAATATAATGAAAAAAATAATCTCAATAATAATAATAATAATAATATCAACAATATTATCAGCACACTGAACTGAAAAACAAACAACAAACATAGGGAAAGTAATACTAATTCAATTCAATTCAATTTTTCAACGTGCAGGCTTAACATCACAAATGCAAATTATGAAACCAGCACAAAAACAAAACAACATAAAAAGTACATTCAATTTGTTTAATTAAGCACCACATTGTAAAAGGTTATCGGTAATTAGAGATATATTCTTGCGCACTAACCTCGCAATAGGTGGAGATGATTGCTCTGCCTCACGCCCCGCCCGCTTTTATCTGGGGTAAGAGCCCCTGTGCCTATTGAACAAAAGCCTGAATGGGTCCCAGAGCCCCTCGAGACGTAAAGGAACGTAATGGATTTGGAATTTTCGTTATCTATAATAGTGACGGCACACTTAGCAGCAAATGACTAACACTGGAAGCCGTCAGTGAGTCATTCGAAGGTACCTCATACACCTCACCAAACACCAGACCCTGCGCAGTACCCTGTAACCTATGTTGCTTCGACACACAAATTACTTTGTTGAGTTACTTAAACCGATCTCGGTGGCTGTGCGGTCTAAGAAGTGGTTCTACGGTCGTTCGCTTGCTGAGATTGCGGGTTCGAATCCCGCCGTGGGCAGGGATATCTATTTCTTGTGAATTTTGTGTGCTATCAACTAGAAGTAGCTCTGACGGGCCGATCCTTCGTCCAGAGCAGCCCTACCGAGCGCGCGCGCGCGTGTTTTATTGAGTATGATAGTGTACAACAGTAACGGTCTTCGCCAATAGCGAGTAAGTAGAAGGGGTCATCATAAACATCAAGGATTGGGTCCTTTGATCCGTTCCGTCTCCAGAGTTACAACTGCTCTCTCCAACGATTCTTCGGTCTTCCAGTTGTTCTCCTTCCTTGTGGTCTGTAGTGGTATGATTTCAAAGGGATTTGGTTTCGTGGCAGACTAGGAAAGAAAGAAAGAAAGAAAGAAAGA
>Ga0123354_10012923_pt1 | contig 12932 bp, 10 predicted proteins | sample TergutLab28metaG_2_FD_97872 | JGI IMG/M metagenome (GOLD analysis project Ga0123354, IMG submission 97872) | Labiotermes labralis P4 segment gut microbial communities from Petit-Saut dam, French Guiana - Lab288 P4 | ecosystem: Host-associated > Arthropoda: Insects > Digestive system > Gut ...
CCGGGTTTGTTTTTTTCGGGCCCTTTTACGTTGCCCCACACACACCCCCGGAGCGCCTCTCCCCCACCCCCCCCCCCCCCCCCCCCCCCGCATCCCACAAGCTTGAGTACTGCAGTGAGGTGAACGTCATCCGTCGCACAGTAACTGACTTCGCCCGCCCTAACGGCGCGCAGTCCTTCGTTAACGCAAGACGCGCAAGATTGGACACTTAACAGCGACAGTGTCTTTACTGTCCGCTGTGCAGCATTGCAGCTATGACGGGGTGTGTGGGTTCTGGAAAACGGGTTCCACCTTGAGCTCCACAACATGCAAAGGTCAAGCGGAACGACTGTTGGATGGAGCACATTTTATTTAGCAGCTGCATGAATAGACATGGTCTCATACCATAGATTTGAGATTTATTAAAAACCTTAACCACTTGCCTGTTGCAGTCTTCAACTTACAAGGGAAACTGTACTTATTTCAGAACCTGCAGCGTCCGAAACCAATCCATGGTTGCTGGATTTAACAAACGCCAGTGTCAAAGACATTCATTGTTGCAGCGTAAGAAATTTACAGTTTTATGATTTACTACCAAAAGCATGTCAATACGTAACGGTTCCCATTCGGTGAAACAGGCCTATAACCTGCAATAAAAGTTCTTATGTTTCTGCATGACAGTGTTTTGTAGGAGGTGGCCACACACCGAAATTCTAGGTTTCGAGAACGTGTGGACTGGTAAGTGGATATCCGCAATTCGGTGTGGCTTACTGCGTCGAAATGATCGGGTCGATGTTGCGGTTACCTTCTATCAGATGGTGGTCAGTCTGATCCACGAGACGGGGAAAGGGGAAGAGATGGAATCTGGAGCGATGAGAGAAAAACGTGAATAACGAAGAAACAGAATAGCCTGTAAAGCTGAATTGTGACCCCTAATTGGGAATATCCATTTCTTTCTTCTACTTTTCACACTTCGGGATTTTGATAGCTAACCTAACCTTCTTGACACATCCAAAATATCCAAACATTGAAAACCATATAAAAACGACAATATCTACGAGTATATGACCACATTCATGCAACCACTATATATTCATTCTTTAGGCTACATACAAAATTCACCCGAGATTTCTTGTTTTACTAAAACCAAGAATCCACCACCGTGCTCACACAATCCCCTTACTGGTTATAACCTGTGCTTGTGCAATCCATTTTATTATTGTCAAGCATTGTCGCTCTCTTGCTCTTAAAATTAGAGTTACAAATGATGATGTGTTTATTTTACTGCTCGAAGTTTGAAGATAGTAACCTATATACGTATGGCCACAAAGCACTTACAGAGTCTTGAGAGACGCTACAGCCACAGTTGCGCATAAATCTTTTGAACTTGCACGAAACTTAAGGTCAGAACAAAATTACTATCATCATTTAAAACAATAGTACAGTGTCTCTGATGATACATGCAACAGACGACGCTCTCGACTTGTGGTATGATGGCTACTACACTGTACCACCTGCAGTGGTGTTAAGCTACTCCATAATTTTCCTACGCATTTATTTATATGTTTCTTATTATGGTCACAGTAAACAACGATTATTTCCCCAAACGTAACTGCCTGATTTCAATAATGGAAAAGTAAGGTGTTTAATGTGAGGTACGAAGTTATAATATCTTTTATCTATAAAAGAAGACAATTAGTCTCATACCTAGTAGAATCTAAACGTTCCCGGAATTCGCTGGTACAGTTTACAGGATTTCGTAAAGAAATGTACATTAACACCCTTCGCCGCCTCAGGGATACGGTGAGAAGGAAACGCCCCTCAAATTTGAGAACCAAGACTTGGTTTCTCCTTCACGACAATGCTCCAGCGAACCAGTTGGATTTGGTCAAGGATTTCTTAGCAAAGAACCATGTGACAACACCGAAGCTTCACCTACACTCTGCTGACTTGGCCCCGGCTGATTTTTACCTCTTCTCTCGACTAAAATCGGCACTGGAAACACGGCGCTTGGATGCTACTGATATAATTAAGAATGCGACGGAACAGACGAAAAGGTTTTCACAAAACGACTTCCAGAAATGTTTCCAACGCTTTTAGAGTCACTGGCAGAAGGGTATCTTTGCACAAAGGGGCAATTTTGAAGTAACTGTAGCTTAAATAGTTGTACTGCTTTGTATTTATCAGAAATAAGGTAATTACAGGAACAGTTTGAAGCTATCACGTATATCTGTCCACATGTAACAGCGAACAGTGTATTTTACTTCTAAACTTTACTGCGAAATTCAGTCGGGAACTTAGCATTAAACTGGATCGTAAAAAATAAATGATGAAGGTATAGACTGGAAACGTATGTCTCAGGATAAAGTATTTGTGTAGTTTTTGTAAATACAGTAACGAACATTGTTATTGTTTAATGACGGAAAATTTATTTACAAGCTGAAATCGACTGTTCAAGGAATATGCTGTATCATGATGTCGAACAAATTATTTTATGGATTATTAACATCTTTGCTTTCAAATGTATCACTTCCTCATCACTGTATGATGTATGCTGTACACCCCTAGCCTGTGCTGTAATCTGTAAAGCATTGAATCATTCACATGCTATTCCTGACCTCAAGGGTCGTTCGCAACGAACGCAGGTGCGCACTGAAATGATATGAGTGATGACGTTGTTTGCAGTTGGTAATTTTTTTTTGTTTCGTAGTTGTTGAACGACACTAGAGCATTTGCTATAGCCTGTATTCCTGATTGTAATTCCGAACGTGCACATATTCAGTGTCTTTACCTGCACTTCTTTTAGCGGTTTAGTAGTCTGCTGCCCAAATGCTGTCAACAGTCAAACATTAATGTTTTCCAATGAATTCCTACTTTAATTCACACGTAAAAGTATGCTGCAAGCCCACAGTCAGTAGAAGGGCTATCTATATTTGTGTGGTATAATTGTATCCCCATAGAGTGGCAGAAAAAGTTTCCTTCTGAAAGGGTACTTTACAGCAACTGTAACTGTTTTCAAGGTTTTTGGCTGGTGCCCGGTTAGGATCTTGGCCGGTACACGAAATATCGTGACTCATTTCACCAGTCCCTGCGGGAAAAAGCCGGGGTAGTACCATCATTAGGCCACAGTCGCTTTCATTCAAATTCCTTCAGTTTATCATTCACAGTCATCTTAAAATTAAACGGATTTTCTATATATGCGTGTGCAACTATCATGGGTGTACCTACCTACCTGTCTACCTACTTACCTACCTATCCACCCACTTACCTAAGTAAATCTAATTACCTACCTACCTACCTACCTTCTTACCTTTCGAACTACCAATCAATATATCAATCCATCCGTCGTTTCTTCCTTCCGTCCATCTGCCCCTCCATCCTACCTACCTTCCTGACACACTACATAGTGAAAGTCATAATGAAAATAATCACAGTTAAAGCACACCACTTCTCTTACAATCTTTCTAGTTCATTTTTCACGACTCTTCTTAACATTTGACGGTATGAAGCCTGATATGTTGACAGCGACAGCGTCCTGTGATACGCCATAGAACAAACGCCTATGCGGCCAGGACTACTTCCTTCGAAATTATTTGCGGCCCATTACATACACCATCAGACATTCTAACAATCGGTGCTATATATTCGGAGCTTGTGATAGCTTTGCACATTAAACCGCAGTTGAGAACTGTGCCACGTCCTCTTCGTTGACATCTTTCCAATCCATCACTCAGCAAAGATCTTCACATTCGACGCTCTGTAAAATGAAAGCGTGGTAAAATAAGCACGTACCACTTTAAATAAACAGAACACGATAGCTTTTTGACATATTATTTTCAATTCGTCATTCACCAATTACCCAAACATAAGGCCTTTCGTGTGTATTCTGATTGCTTAGGGCGATGGACCATAAATTAATTAAGCTACCGTCCACATTGTGCTTTTCTTGCTGTCTGACAAGCAGAATTGCTTTTGATGTGTAGAGAATAGACAAATACATACTTCATTAATAAATGTTTAGTTCGTTATAACCTAGACGCAGGGTGTCTACTGTGCAGTACGAACTGAGTCTTGATTTGGTGAACGTCAGGCTCGAAATGTTAATATGTCACTTAGCAATACAACCGCAATAACGTAACAATGTCCAATCAGTTTACTGCCAAAGTGAGCATAATTCTTTCTTTCTGCACTTAATGTTTTTATGCATGATGTTGCTACTGAATAAGGCAAAGTTAAGTAAAAGGACTGCATCGACTCTTTGTTTTCCCCTACTTACAGTGCATACGGACGTGGCACTGGATGGTGTGTCAGGAATACATAATCACCCATCATTGCACGCACTTCAGGTTCTTCACTTGTTACAGACGAAGTTTTTCGATGAATGTGCATAATTCCATTCTACAATTTGTTTATGCCAACATGGATGAAGTAAGAACACACCGGGCGTAAAATGCACTTCCCTGTTTCATTGTTACTTGTGTCAACAAACGCCTTTTACGTTTACTTTAGCGTGTAATTCGCTTGTGAAAAATTAATAATTTTTAAGTACGCATTTCATCTCCGAGCGGATTAATAGGTTCGTACATGACAGTACTCGAGCAAATGGTGCTGAGAATATTTTGGTCTAAGAAAGTTCCAGTAAAAATGGAGAAAATTATATAATGGCGAAATTTATAAATAATACTCAGCTTGTAATGATTTTGTTATTGCTGAACATGGTCGAGGATATTACGATTATGTGGAACAAACAAGCGTTTAAAAATCTTTTGCCCGAAAACATCAATATAATATACTACTTGCTATACGCGGAATGACAAATGGGATGGTAATTTAAAATTTATCCTAAATAAACGTAACATTGTGCTTTTTGAATTCAAGTAGCTGGGGTCAATGCCCCTTTTCTGGGCTTTCCGTTATTACGTTTTTAATGCCACTTGGGTGTTACAACATTAAAAATTTCTTAACTACCTTCTAAACTCTCTTATTTAAGACCCAGCGGGCCTTATTCCTTTCAGACCAGAAAATGTTTCTTAGACAAATGTAGATTTTTTTTATAAGTTTCGTTTCATTTAATAACGTTTCCAGTAGCGTCGACAAGTACCGCATTTCAGAGGATGTAAAAGAAAGAGAACGCGGCTTATTTCGAGACATTAATCTGGAAGTTGGATGGAGGGGCAAACAAAAAAAGCTCTAGGAAGATGTGAAAATACGAACGTTTGAATTTGAAAGAGGAGCGTGATTTCTTGAATTTATTTCGAATAAACCGCATTTTAAATCCGTGTCATGTGCCTACACTGAAGATGTAGGTAATACTTTTCTTCGATATTCTGTCACGTCATCATGGCAACCAAATTACGCTACCCCACAACCCAGAAATTAGCTGTCTTCATCTTCAGCGCCTTAAGAACCTGAAATTTAATTAACATATTAACTTATTTTCCAGACCTCTGTCTTTTCATCTCTCCAAGTACACCACATCTATCGGGGATAACTCAGAAATTCAGCGACTACGAAAGACGGTGAATTCAGTTTCGATTTTTGGCAGGAACATAAACGTTTCTTACCGCAACAGCATCAATATTTTCTCTAGAAGCACACAGCCTCTACACAGTGGGTACCGAGGGCACTTACCCTGAAGATAAAGCGGCTGGGACGTCAAACTGATAAATTACCTCCATCTTGTGACGAGATGAAGAACGAATGGAGTTACATCTCTTCTCTGCCGTACTTGTTTGGTTTACATCTTCGTTAAGCAAGACAAAATTTAGTTAAATCACTTCCATTTTACGGATGCCTGAGTTAGTTTGGCTGGCTGAAAGCTGGGAGACGTAAATTGGAGACAGGTATGGAAATAAGGCATTACAGTATGTCTTGTTAATAAGCAGCTTTTAGTCTTTGGGGTAAAGTTCACACACTCATATTACCAGATGTACACGGTAATTAAAGTGAGCTCAATTAGCTGTTCAGCGCATTACAGCAGCCGTGTCTTTTGTTTCGTGTGAACACAAACTTGAAGCTCTTTTAAGCCTGGAAAGACGGCTTTATGGAACACACAAGCGATTGTGTCTTTTGTTCTTAACTTGTAAAAAATTTCTTTGTGTATTTAAAAACTTTAGGAACGTCCATGACAATGACGTCATTCTGACATCAGTCACAGAACTCCCTTTTAAATTATTCCAATATGAATAATTTTATACAATTGAAGCAAACTAGTGTCACGCGTTACATTTCTATGTTAATAAATACTAAACACATTTTATAATTCTGTTCCCAAAGATTTGTTTGAATAGAAAACTACATCTTATCCGTCCACCTTATTTTTACACATTATATCAATATACGTGATTCTAAAATTCTCATTAATCCGTATTTGCAGCATGGAGAACAACAAGAATAACAAAAAGAAAAGTGACGGCAGCCCCATCAATTGGCGTTCCTCTGGAGAAAAGACCTCATGCTATGTGTCAAGAAAATTTCTGCTTTTCATGGTAGCAGGAAATTTAATAGCCTACCTAGTTTACAAGAGCCTGCCACTTGCCTCTGCATGTACCAGACGAACCAAGTTCACAATCTTCAAATCTGTGTCTTTAAATTTCAGTTTAATACATTGCTCAATTTTGAAACTATTTGCTCGAAGTGATCCGTTCACATCAGGATCCAAGACCAGCATTTCTTGTGCATTTGTCGTCACTCATCTTTAGCTACACTCCTGTCTGTTTCATTCCTTTTTTATCACACTAATATGAGATGAAAATTAATATTTCAGCATTAATGACGAGGACGATAGATTGTTATTGCTGAGTGCATTTTATATTGGCATTGGTGTCTAAAATAAAATGAAAATTACAATTACACTATTACTACTTCTACCACTACCACTATCGCTACAACAACAACAACAACAGTAGCAGCAGCAGCAACAACAACAAAACACAACAGCAGCAGCAGCGGCAGCGGCAGCGGCGGCGGCGGCAGCACTACTACTTCTACTACCACCACCACCACCACCACCAATAATAATAATAATAATTGTAATACCAACTAAGAAATTAGCACAAATACGTAAATACTAAGTCACATAGGCACATAACAGTTACAAAAACAATACAAGAAGATAAGAAAAGGAAAGTGTGAGTACTGGTTCAGCGACCTACAAAATTATTTTCCGTTTCTAATGCAAATCTAATAGAACAAGATGTGCTTTTCTGACCCATTAGAGGAAATTAATGTTTTAAATGAAGGACTGTGTTTCTAAACATGTTTATGTTTCCGCAGAAGGAATTTGCTACTTTTACGCATTTAGCCGATGGAGAGTTTTCGTGTGTGACGGAATACGTAAGGGAGTCTCTTATATTATTAACTAGAATACGGAGGTCAGTAACGTCCAAACAGGACGGACAGTTCTTTAAATCAGTATGAACATTCAGAAAGGAAATTCGATCATTTATTCTCAGCTGGAGAGCGTGAAGCTCAAGATATTGAAGTGCTTACCATAACTGAAATTTTCACGAAGAAAGAAATGATTTAAAGAAAGGGTACCGATTTCTGGTGGAGGAGTTCAAGCTTTTTGGCGTCTATACATGCAGCTGAGTTCCAAGCAACGCAATCATTCTAGCTTGGGTGCAATTAAGATCAAATACAACAACAACAACAACCACAAGAATAGCAAATAAAGGTTGAGAAATAATGAGTTATCGTGCGAAAAATGCGTTTAAATTAATAACCAATTTTTGGAAAATTATATTTTTCTATCTATCAGAACACCCATGTCCTTGATAGCGTCTGTTCGAGTAATACAGGAATCACATTGTTTCTGAATATATGTGAGGTAATTTGTTTTCCTAGTGAAAGGTATGAATCTTGTTTTACCAGTGCTCAGTTTAATTAAATTAGCAGTACATCAACGTCGTTTACATTTGACATAGGGTTTCCTCTGTCTATAATTTTCATTTGCATGAATGTCACGGACATTTTGACGTCTCCGTTAAACAGAAGATAACTGTAATATTTAGTGATATTACAAAGAAAACTGATAACACTTACTGATCCGGAGGGGCCCCAGGACAGATCCTTGAGCAAAAGGTGACACACTAATTCCCGAAATACCTACAAAATATTTATGACTGGTTAAATAGCTGTGAATAAAACTGTAAAATCATCGAGAATCTCAAAGAGGGCAGGTGTTTGCGAAAGAATACAATGGTGAACAAAATAAAATGCGTTGTTAACGTCAAAATTCACAGCATCCAATTGACGCTGAGAAATAGCTAAGGCAGAAACGTAGTCTATATAAGTTACCAGCCTTGTGACAGCGGATTTTGATTGAACAAAACCATGCCGACAAAAATTCAGTTCAAGCTTGAAGGAATGTAATAGGTGTTCTTATATTCCAATTTAAAATACAATGAGACATTACCAAAAGACAAATATATCTACAATAATTAAAGGCAAAAATTATATGATTGCTACTGGTGATTAAGAGAACAAAACACAAGAATTTATAAAAATTTCCCGTCGTTTTCAACTGATGGCCACCTTGCTTCATAATGTGCCAAGTTCTATTCGAGTTGTATTTTAAGAACATAATATAATCGATTTAATATATGGTCCTTGAAAATTCACTCAGATGAAATATTAAGGGAGTAGGCTTACATGAATATACTTTATTTCTCTGTTTGCAGGTATTATTGTCTTTTGAAATGAATGATACAATTTCTCAACAAGACAATGGACATAGGCTTCGATAAAGAATAAATTGATTTCACCGCCCTAAAGTGGCTCTGTCTACACTTGTGAAAATTGTTCAATATTAAACACCTACTAGGTGATTTATTTTATTTTATCCGTAGCTCAAAGTACCAGCCAGCGAGTATGCATACCGTGATCTACAGATGGAATGGCAACCATGTTTATGATACGAATATGGAGTGAGGATGTAGCATCAAATTTTAATATGGGCTCGAAATAATGTTAGCAGAATATGAAAATAAGAGAATTTCCCTATTCTAAGGTCACTATGATGAAAATAACTATAAGAAGATTCGGACAGATAGTAAAAGTAGCTTAACGAAATGAACTGCCCTGTATTAATCGCGCAGTTGTTGGTTATTGTAACCAGACGGACAGGGTTGGAGTTAAAGTTGCAGGAACTACGTACTTATTACTTACTGCTAACTTATTTACGTACTTACTCACTCACTTATCCATGGAGCAGAGTCTTTCTTGAGAAGCTAACAGGTTTTCAGCTAGTCAAGACATTCCCGGCATTTTATGCAACCCGAATTTTCATTACTGCTGTCACAAGTGCGCGCCACGGTCCCTATCCTGCGCCACCTCGATCCATTCCATACCACCACATCCCACTTCCTGAAGATCGATCTTAATATTATCCTCCCATCTGAGCCTGGGTCTCCCAAATTGTCTCTTACGTTCAGGTTTCCCTACCAAAACCCAGTATCCGACTCTCCTCTCCCCCATAAGCGCTACATGCCCTGCCGATCTCATTCTTCTCAATTTTATCACATCACAATATTGGGCGAGGAGTACAAATCATTAAGCTCTTCATTATGTAGTTTTTTCCACTCCCCTGTTACCTCGACCCTGTTAAGCCCAAATATTCTCCTCAACACCTTATTCTCACACACCTTCAACCTAGATCCTCCCTCAACGTGAGCGACCTAGTTTCACACCCACACAAAACAACAGGCAAAATTATAGTTCTGTGCATCTTAATCTTTAAATTTTTGGATAGCAACCTGGAAGACAAAAGGTTCTGCATCGAATGACGGCAAGCATTCCCTGATTTAAATCTGCCCTTCATTTCTTCATGAATAGAATTTTGATTTGTCATGGTTGTTCCCAAATATTTGAACTCATCCACCCTTTCAAAGGAACAATTATAATTCTTTGTATTGTGATTTCGTCCTGCGTTCTTGTCTCGAGACATGACCATGTACTTAGTTATATTCGCATTTATTTCCAGACCATTCTCCCTACTCGCCAGTAACAAAGCTTCTGCGATTACCTTTGTGGTATGTACGCTTCCTTTCAACATATTAACATCATCACCATAAACCAGAAGCTGATGTGAACCATTTAGTTTCAAGTCATCCTGGTTTACCTGAACCCTCCTAATAGCGTACTCTAAAACAAAGTTGAACAACAATGGCGATAAAGCAACTCCTTGTTTCAAACTATTCCTAGTAGGAAATATGTCTGACAAATTCTTGCCTACCCGGACTCTGCTATACGTTTCAGCCAGGCACACTTTTACTAGCCTTGTCAGTTTCATGGGGATAACAAACTCGGTGAGAATATTATACAAGACCTCCCTCCTAACTGAATCATAGGTTTTCTTGAAGACTATCAAGAGCTGCTGCACTGCTTCGTTGTATTCCATTTTTTTCTCAAGTATTTACGAATGCGGAATATGTGATCAGTAATTGACCTGTTGCGTCGAAATCCACATTGATGATCCCCAATAATTTCCTTTGCATATGGAGTTAGTATTGACAGCAAGATGGTGGATAAAATTTTGTACGTAGTTGGCAAAATTGATATGCGTCTGGAAGTAATAAAATCTGTTTTTTATCGCCCTTCATTTAGATAGATAGAATGATCGACTCCTTCCACTCCTCAGGCAATTCCTCCTTATTTCAAATAAAAATAATAAGTTTATGAATATCACAGCGAATTGTTCTACTTACTGCTTTCATCAGTTCTGCTGGTGTTTGGTCAGTACCTGGTGATATGTGACTTTTTTTTCAATAGCCGACTCAACCTCGGAGGCACTTGGCTCAGGTACTAGTAGTTCTGCTGTGTCCATTTCTGTCTGCCTGACATCATTAACTCCAAGTACATTGAATAGCTGGGGGAAATAGTTCCTCCACCTAGCCAAAGTACTGTGGGAGTCTGCAACCAAATCACCTTTCTCATCCTGTCCTATATTAGTTCTAGGCTGGCAATCCTACTTAAAGTCATTGATGCCCGTATAAAAAAACATTAATTTTTTTTATCTTACCGTTAGTTTTAAGTTCTTCAATTTTAGTTTTCAGATATTACTTCTTTTTATTCCTGAAATGTCTGCTAACTTCACGTCTTACTTTTTTAGGATTATCTGAATTTCTTTGGTTTGGATCTTGTACCCAGTGCATTTTAGCCTGCTTCCCTTGATCTAAAACGACTAAACATTTTTCATCAAACCATGGTTTATGTTGTTTGAATTCGTGCAGGCCTAGACTCTCTTTAGTTGAGGTTTTTATATTCTTTTTATTATGTTCCCAAGCCTTATTCATGTATTCTTCATCACTTAAGTTCTCCAAAGCTGAAAACCTGTTTGTAATCTCATTCTGATACTGTTTCCTAACCACCAGTTCATTTAGCCTCCTGATATTAAATCTTTCCCCATCAACCTTCTGCGCTTTCTGTTTAATTACTGCCAGTCTTTCCCTAAGTTTCAAACCGCCAGATAGTGATCAGTATTACAGTCAACTCCCCTGAAACTTCGTACATATAGTGTACTCGAATGCCACCTCCTGTCTATTAATATATGATCAATCTGGATGTGAGTCTTTTCTCATCACGTGAGGTCCAGATGTACTTATGAATGTTTTGGTTCAGGAACATTGTGCTGTAAACAACTAGATTTTTTGATGTGGCAAAGTTTACTATTCTAACACCATTATCATTACTACCCTTATATAGACTGTCATTCCCAATTGTCGGTTTGAAAATATTCTGTCTCCCCACTTTTGCATTAAAATAACCAAATACAGTTTTCATATGGTTCTTTAAAAAATTATAAAAAAAAGACCTGTTCTAATTCCTCATAAAATGTGTCTTTTGAATCATCACTTTTCTCCTCACTTTTGGATGCACATTCAGAACAATGATATTGTACCAGCGACCTCTGAGAACCATATATGACATCCTATCGCTAATAAACTATACTCTCGTAACTGCTGATATTATTCTTTGGTCTACAAAAATCCTGTTTTCATCTGATGATTTCTTTTCCTTTTCCATAAAAAAAAATTAAAATCCCCTGCTCTTACTCTGCTGTCTTTGTCCCACCTAACCTACTGCACACCCACTAAATATAATTTATATGTTGCTAATTACCTGGCTGTCGCTGCAAGGGAACCTGCCTATACAGGCTTCTAATATTCCATGTACCAAACCTCATGTTCCTTTTTCTTTGCTTAGGTTACACCGAAGTACCCTCCAGGTCCGAAACTTATCTTTGACTGTTTCGCAACACGATACATTTTTACGGCGAGGATTGTTAGCACCTCGCCCCACTCCCAAGGTGGAGGACCACCCCTTATCGGCTGTCCGCGACTGTTTATTCAATATATTCGCAGCTACCTTCAATATTGAAAGCCGTTCCTACAGCCGCAAACTGAGGACGCGCCATGCTGTATTGACAGGGACCCCACTTATCACGGATTACGGAGGTAGTAGGACAAATAAATTAATTAAAATGTGTAAATTATGTAAATATATTTAGAGAATTTGTATTTTATGGAGGATGATTAAGACAAACCGAATCACATGCCTGGCGTAATGTTTTAGAGAGAGAAGGTAAATGACTAGCAGCCACTGACCAGACAGGAAATGGTGGAAGAAAAGGTATTACCTAGCTTACAGAAAGCCAGATCTTTTTGGAGCCTGCAAGAAGATGTAACTTAAGAACTTGACAGGTCTGGAAGTAGTGCGTCTTGGTGTCGGAGCGTGGGGCTGTAGTTGTTCGGTTAGAATTGACCTATGAGGAGTTATCCTCATTGTTGCACCGTGCATTTCGTAGAATCACTTTAATTATTAACCACTTTCACTACGTAACACACGACGCACACCATAGCCAGACGCATTCCTAACAACGTACTCTTACACAACACGATATGCTGCCACAACACCCTGTTAATATAATGGAATTATTTCGTGAATGTTTTTAA
>Ga0123354_10012925_pt1 | contig 12931 bp, 5 predicted proteins | sample TergutLab28metaG_2_FD_97872 | JGI IMG/M metagenome (GOLD analysis project Ga0123354, IMG submission 97872) | Labiotermes labralis P4 segment gut microbial communities from Petit-Saut dam, French Guiana - Lab288 P4 | ecosystem: Host-associated > Arthropoda: Insects > Digestive system > Gut ...
CATATTAGTGCCCGAAACGTGTTGAGCCTATAAGAAGTACAATAAAGTAATAAGTAGCATCTAGTTGGTATTTATTCTTCAGTTATCACAATGATGCACGGTCCTACAAATATCAAATTTACACGTAATGTGTCAGTCATAATTGGACGAATTGCGGCAAACATTTTTTTTGTTTGCAATGGGAATTATTTTGAAAAACATGTTAAATTGATTTTACTGACATTTCGGCTCTGAGAATATCAAAGAGATGAGGGCTAGCCTCGATTTCGCGATTGTTAAATGTCGATATCTTACCTGCTGAAGACCTTCGCCCACCACGTGTTATTTGCAAGCCAGTCAAATATTTCGTAACCATGCCACCTGACTTACTGACTGAATTAGATGTTTAAATAAGCCTAAAATTGTGACTGATAAAGATTTGTTTATTTTTAATGCCTAGAGAATTTTATTGTTCCTCAGATGGAATATGTTTCCAAATGTATGTTTTTTAGTAAGATTTTAACTTTTTTTTTTTTTGCTCTTATCACGTTTCTTGTGGATTACTCTTCATAGAAAACAAAAGTTCTGATGACATCACGTTGTCCGTCTTTATGTCTGTACATATCGTTGTTACTTTAAACAAGTTGTTGTGCTTTCGTCAAATGTATTACGAATATATTTTCTGAAGCTCCTGCGTTCCCTACCGGCGTTACATGTTAGGCGCCCGGGCAAGAGGAGGAGGGAATCTGTGAGCTTCGACGTGTCTGTCAGTCTGTCACGGCGTATAGAACGCAGGAAAATCCCATCAGATTTTTATACAATTTCATATTTTGGATTTTCATTTAAATTTTTCAACACTCACACCATTTTGTTTAAAACTAAAAAAAATAGCAGGCACTTTTCTTGAAAATTTTTTCCCATGATTGGTCTTCGCAATTGAAAGTGTTTTCTGTGAGGTGCGCATTGAGGAAGAAGACATATCTTTCGTATTCTATGTGAGGTACGAAATGAGACTGAAGAAACAATGGACCATCGATCAATATCCATTTTAAATTCGAGTATCGACTTTTAAAATCTAATGACGTCAAAAAAACCCCGATTACGATAAATTCCGGGTGGATTTACCAATTATCATTAAGGTGCAAAGAATTTTACAGCATGTCTTAAAATTCCCACTGTTTTTCTGGAAAATCTTCTCAAACATGAAATCCAGCGAAAGCGCCGGAAATGTGACGCTGTAATCTAACGTACCTAACGCAAGCATGGCGAACAGTTGACCATCTGTGGTGTAATACAACGTGATAACCTGCGATCGCTTTATGCCGCCAATTTTAAGAACGTTGGAAGAATTACTCTGGCAATAAAGACAGCTAGGATATAAAGCCGAGAGAGCTAATTACTTAAGCAATCTATAACAGCCTTTCGCCCTCTATGTACCTCCATAGTGGCGTGGTGCTTAGATACAAAAATTCATATTAATTGCTCTAGTTCATGAAAATATTGTATTTTTGTTTGCGAAGTTTTAAAAGGATGGGTTTTAAGTAAAGGGTTGAGAGCGCGGAGGGGGGAAATTTGGGTTGGGAGGGTTGTATAGTATTGGCGTCACGCATATGCGCTCCTCCCCGTGCATGATACAAAGAGGCTCCAGCATTGTGATATTTATATTGTGAGGCAGTTCTTGAACATTGCACCTTGTGTACACTGACTGGACTTCAAGGATGACCACTTAAGCCACAAGCTGTGTTGGAATATACTTAGAATTCTGCACCAAGGAAGATTATTTGTATAGCCTATCGTTGCTTAAAGCGGAGTTTGACGCAATACATCTATACAAAGTCAAGAGATACGGAAATACTTATAACTCATCTCGTTCAAAAATAAACTTGCCTTGAACAGTAATATTAAAGCCATTACTGTGTTTTAAGGCATAGGCATACTCATTTCGTACGTTATTACATCCCGCAACGTATGTTGAGAAATTTGTATTAATTTGCCATTTGTTTATTGTGTTGTTAGTGGTTCTTTCTGTTCAGTATTTGACAATTTTTCTGATGTTGAAAATATTACTACTACCACAAAAACCACCACCACCACTACTACTACTACTACTACTACCACCACCACCACCACTACTACCACCACCACTACTACCACCACCACTAATACCACCACCACTACCACTACTACTACTACTACTACTACCACTACTACCACCACCACTACTACCACCACCACTACCACTACTACTACTACTACTACTACTACTACTACTACTACTACTACTACTACTACTACTACTACCACTACCACTACCACTACCACTACTACTACTACTAATACCACTACCACCACCACTACCACTACTACTACTACTACCACCAACACCACTACTACTACTACTACTACCACCATTACCACCACCACCACCACCGCTGGTGTTGCTATCGCTTGGAAGTTTTTGACGCTTTATTGAGTAGGACATGAACCGGAACACCGGAGGCGTCATCGGAAGCCGTGCAAAAGAGATGTTCGCTCTATGGAAGACAGTCCCGCGGTAAAAGAAACCCTCTGTAAAATACATATTGTTAATATGCATTTTGAGAGATACCTTATTTAAGTCGGACATCCTAAATAAGATATATTGCAATTGGTAGAGTTTTAGGTGATGTGCCCGAAGTTTTTGGAGATAAACATTCTTCCGTAATTATATGGTTGGTTGTCATTATATGGGTACTTCTTAAATAAAAGAGAATAATTTGGTACACACATGTTGCTATGAAAGAAAAGGACATAGATTAAAGTTTCTGGTGAGGGAACTACCCTCTTTTCTGCCAGTTACGTAACCGACAGTTTGTAAGAAAGTCCTGCGTGTTTGTTAGGAGTTGCGCTGAAATTGGAAGCAGAAATGTACAGTCTTTAATTTTAAAGCGTCCCTGATTTTTGTCTAATTTTAACTAAAGTGGAAACGGCTATGAACATTCTCCAGAAATTCATGAAAATCTTTTTCAGCGATTTAGAAGGTTTTTTGTGCGTAAAAAGGAAGGGGCAGGTTGATTTTACAAGGCGCTCTTCGACAAAACTCACATGCCTGTGCTTGTGTAACTAAACACAGTGTAATAAATACATAGCGGACAGTAAAAACATAGTCGCATACTTCATTAACGTTTGTCACTGTATGAAGGCGATTGTCAGCTTCACGTTCCTGCTGCTTTTCCTGCGGGAGAAAGAGCTATAGATAGGGAGCTGTCAAGTTTACAGAACACTTATGGAAGTGGGGTGAAGAACCAAATAACTTCCTCCGCCGGTAAATTAACCTCGATTATACCTTTGACCATTTCGAAAACAAGGCAATATAATGATGAGCCACTTCGGTCCTCAGCAACAAAATTAAATCACTATGTGTAATTCCATAAACATATTTTTATACGAAATTTGCCTTACCAAAATTTCCTTTATTCTTTATGTTTAATAACTGCCTTCTCTATTTTGAGTTTGCACGAAACACGGGTAGTTAATTGAGATGAAGGTATATACATTTCTTTACTGACGTCACTCACGAAGTAAACCCTCATCAGAAGGTTCAATCCTCGCCATAGAAAGAGTTAAGAGACCGATTATGGAATTATCTCCCCTTAACTAGACTTACATGAGTAAAGAGATTAAAGAAATAAATGTATTATAACCGAATTTTAAAAGCCCACTTTTCTTGCGAAATTATTTCTTCAGATAACAATGACCAAATAATTTCTCGTTATCGTCTGCAGTTGGTAAGAACTGTAGATTACATAGAGCAATGCCTCATGCAGTCAAGTCAAGACTTTCTAATGCACAAGTTACGTACTCTTTCTGGCATTATTTCGATTAACTGTCAACATTTCCAGACCATTAATAAGTGCAGGAGGTAGGAGGTGGTCGGAGGGGAAAATATTCAGTGGGGGTGGAACAGAATGGGCCGATTTTACTTAACATGCATTTTAATTTGAAAATATGTTTTCTAATGGCTTGTCATTTTTCTTTTCCTTCCTATAATTGACCCACTTTTGTGTGGCCCTTCTTCGTGCTTTGTTCTTATCTCTTCTCACTCCTCTCCTACCTCCCACATTATTTTTTTCTTATATTTCTCCAAACAGATCCGATTTTGTGGTTCGGTTTATACTTTATCATTTTTATGTCTCGTCTGTCACTTGAGAAGGTCATTCTCTTTAACTTCGTAATGATAAATCTTGTTATGTTTATAGCATACAGTTCGTAGCGCAGAATATAAATGGTTCTTGTAGTCATTATGCAAGGTCTCTTGATAAACGGGTTCCCGACTGGCTGCAGTTTAATAGCATATCCTAGCTGGCGCTTTAAAATAAAGACAATGTAGGCAACTCGCGTATAACGTAATATTCCAGCGCTTCAAACTAAAGTTTCTTACTGTGTGTCTTTTTGACCTACACCAACAATATAAAACTACTGAGTGTAACACAAAAATGGTTTTATACAAATTCGCACCGCCGCCAACAATAACACTTTCTTGGGTCTTCATGCAAAATGCTACGATTTTTTTGTCTTTTTTTTTTTATTTTTACCGAATTTAGAACTTCTCGATTTTCATGTAAGTCCCCATTAACAAATTTAATTGAAATCCGTCCAGTGGGAGCCCTGTTGATACGTGTGGAGACAGACAGACGTACAATGAAAAGGACGTGACGAAGCTCATAGGCGCTTTTTGTGACCCCGAGAACGCGAATATATATTTTAAGGTCTCTGAGAAAAGAAAGTGCCATATATGTGGAAGTGCACACATGCCAAGAGACACCGTGACATACATATAGATAATTCTGCAGTTTTCACTTATATCTATAAAAATTACTGCCCCCTGAAATGTGAAGCCCAAGTAGCCTGGTAAAGACTCAAAAATTAGCGACGAGCCTGATCGCGCCCATCTTCAGGATACGAGGTGGTGGCAGCGGACTCTTTCGAAAAGCCCTCAAATTTCAAATACGCTAAAAATGAGTCACCCAAATACAATGATATTTACGTTAGATTTCTTCTGAACCTAATTAACCCTTTACAGATTAACTCAAAATAATTTTCTACCTAACACTTGCCGAATTCCGAAAGAGCATTTATTTTTGCAAGGTTCCCAGTCTGCGCCCTTTTGTCCTTCTGGTAAGAGCAAGATGTAGACGAAGATGAGTATGGAACATTGTTGGAATGAACAGAAAGGATGACCATAACACTGGAAGAAGACCGGACCCAGTGCCACTTTTTCCACCAAGATATTTCATAAGCCGTAAGGTAAATTTAGATTTTTGCTTGGGTGTAGGAATCGCGACTAAAGCTATTTTTTTTTTCAGTTCTTAACTCAGTACCGGTTGAGATTAGAAGGTACTTATTTTCGTAGACTAGAGAAAGAACGAAATAAAAAAAAGAGATACTCTGTCAAATTGCGTGTTTGTATGACGTGACGTCGTGTACTCTGGCATATATGAAACTACAGACGTGACGGAGACAAGTGTTACCTCCTCATTCGCTTACCATGCTGATGGTGGCAGCAGGTTTTTCTGCAAAACTGGTATATATCTGACGGGCTACGTTGCTGTACATCGCAGTAAACCGTATTCTGAACAGTAAATTGGACTGGTTATATAGCTCGGATTGGGTTTAAACTGTTTATCAAGTTTTAGCGAAGAAATCGTTTGGAAAACACCCACTTATAAGATCAAGACAGAGATGACGTTATTAAGATACATTGTAGGAAAATAGGTTTTGAGAAGGGAAGGTCTGTTGCATATTTAATGTGTATTGCATCTTAATTAATCAGAATTGTCAGGAAGCTGAAGTTCAGAGATTGCAGAACAATCGGTGAAGAATAGAATGAAGCTAGAAAGCGTCGCAATGGCAGGTTTCAATACTAGTGCTCTTTAAATAAGGAGGGAAATATTCATCGGCTGACCACGCCTGCAAAGCGGTCTACATCTAATATAAATATTTCCTGCTATGCAATAAAATTTACAAAATCTTACTTAATTCAAGCTAAGAAATAATACGGAATGAGTCTAAACCAAATTTATCTTTCACAGTAGGCTATAATGTTGTGGAACTTCAAATTCTTGATTGTTATTGAACTCTTCTACTGAAAGTTCTTGACGTCAGTGATCTGTGTTTGGAAAAACGTAGGAATTATACACGTGGATCTTATTGGAATAATTAAAAGGTAAAGGTAAAGCAGTCCCATTACAGGCCTGAACAGGCTCAGAGGGTTCCAGGAAGTTAAGGCTCCCAGATTTCGTGACAACGGCACAGAATGGTGGTAGGTTTTCAGCCTTAAGCACCGGCCGCCTTTATCCCCAGGAAATACTCCTGGTACTCATTTATGTTAGAGGCTGAGTCTACCCCAGGGTCATAGTGCGATCGGAAGGATTTTATATCAACGAGGAATCCACTGACACCGGGTGGGATCGAACCAGCGACCTTTCGATTTGTAGCACAGTACCTTAACCACTGAGCTACCGCGGTCCCCTATTGGAATAATTACTCAGGTTAAAGTAAGGCAAAATTGTGCTTGTTCACGCCGTGAAGACGGGGGGTAATGGAGGTGTGGCTCCAATCGTACCTAAGCCAGGCAATAGAAGGCTGTCACCGTCAGCTACACGCCCCGGTCGCATTTTTCCCACGAAGAAACTAACCCTGCTGCCCATTGAATAAGGGGGGGGGGCAGTAACCGGAAAATAACCAAAATAAGTCTTTTGTTTTAGCTTTTATACCCAGACTGCCAGATTATGACATGATGCTGTATGAGCAGCGGGCAATCGTTTAAACGGCAGATTATTTTCAGTGCGATCTGCTGGATGCGTGAAAGCGTTCCAACTTCTGTTTTGATTAAGTTCACTGGACGCATCAAAAATATGTCTCAGTTAATGTTTTGTGCCTTAGGTGCCTGTACATGCCCGCGAAAAGCGCGTGTTGGTTGCGTTACATCTGTCTGCCTGTCCGTCCGCACGTAACTGGTCGGCTCACAATGCACGGATTTTCGTGAAAATTCGTGTTGGAGACTTTATTAAAAATTTGTCGACCGAAACACAATTTGGTTACAGCCTGGCTTTCTGAATAACGAAGTAGTTTAATTGGCACCGGTTATGATTCTTATACATTCAAACAATCGCACAAAACACGTGATTGTGGTCTGCTAATAATAGGGGAGAGGAACGGGTAACCTTTCACGCAAGTGTCTTACCAAGAGTATCTTCAGTTGGCCTGAGAACTGAGGTTGAGTGCCTCTGGCTAGTAAAGTTCATTGCGATACACGAAACTCTTGACATATCTTCTTGTACAGAATTACGTCTGACAGATGCTTTGTGTTTCTGTATTAGTATAATTATTAAAATGCACCGAAATGCATGTGCTGCCCTTTGTTTCCTTCTTAGGCCCTACGATACATCTACTGTTTAACTTACATTCAAATAATTATCACCGCTAGTTTATGTGACGACTCTGTTTCAACTACAAACATTTGCAGTGCTTCATATGAGTTGGCTTAAAGAATTTTGTAAGGAGGCAGTCTTCGTTTATTTTCACCGTTTGAGGTGTTATGTTCGTGTAAATAATATTTTAACAAGACATGCAATATACGTATGACGTAACACTGAGGCGCGTTCGTGCAACCATTGTTGTGGTGGAAGTGCAATGTCTATTACACAATCGCTCTATGTATTTGTAGCCTTCGGTAACCAGCATGCAATGAACATGTGCCATATTGTCATCTGTTGCTTACCCGGCTCTACAATATTTTTTTCGCATCTCATAAACGGCACGATTTCCGAAAGAAAAAAGTTACTGAACACAAAAATAGTGTTTTGATTTTCTCTATAACTTTTGTCAGGAATATTTCTCATTCTAAGACGAAATGAGGGATATATGATTAAAAAAATTAATATTGGTCTTCATGTAAAGTGTCCTTTATTCTTGTCCGATATTAATGAAACTCTAATTTTCACGACAGATTTTCTAAAATTCCTCAAATATAAAAAGTTCACGAAAATCCGTCCAGTGGGAGCCGAGTTGTTCCATGCGGGGGGGACGGACGGAGTGACAGACGGACAGACATATAACGAATCTAATAGTGGATTTTCGCGATTTTGCCGACACGCTTAAAAACTGAGTTTCTCTCTCTTGCATAAAACGTTGAGTGTCCCTTAGAAAGAAAAACATATTTTTTTTACAAAGTATTTACCTACCATTCTGAGAATTACATCGAATTCCTAGACACACTTTGCGTAAAACAATGTATAAGCTTATGTTATTGGAAAGGCAAGTAACACGTATCGCAGTCAATGTATTTCAAATGGCTACGTTTTATGTTCCGAATCCCTTGGCCGCGCTGTTTCAGGCTTGGGTCTGCGGTCGCTCGCTTCCTGGGATTGCGGTTTCGATTCCCGTGGCGGACTTCGATATCTCTTGTGGGTGTTGTGTGTTCGCTGGTAGAGGTCTCTCCGAATCTTCCAAATTATTCCTACCTTGTGTGGCCCGTGTCGCAAAGTGATCTCGAAAACTCAAAAGTGAGGAGGCCTATACCCTCTAGGGCTTTCGAACCATACAAAATTTTTTATATCAGCTTTATGTACAAGCAGACCATTAACGCCCTAATTATCTGAGAGATAAAAGCCGTAACCACGTACTTATTCGAATATTATCTCTCACACACACAGGTCTACATTGTTATGGATGCACTCTTCTAGGTACGTTCAATTCCGTCTCTTGAGGTGTGTCTGTGTGTGTCTTTGTATGCAGATGTTGTGCCAACAGTTCACCCAAGATCTTATACAGACAGATAACAAATAGAGGCTTGTTAAATGAATGGCACCGAAACATTTTCGCATTAAAAATTAGCTATATGCTACCGATTCTAATAATTCGAATTATGTATCACATATGATACAGTGGTATAAATATATACCATCGAAGACTTTTCATAAATTTGTTCAAAATTATGTGTAATTTTTGTTGGCCTTTTTATATAGAAAAGTAATAGTAAGAACAGTTTTTTCCTCATAACTTCAGAATGCAAAAATTCAGTCCTTCGGTCTACTTGCTTGCCTCTGATTTGGAAGACAAAATAATAAGAATGACGATATATATTTTGGTCTTAAGGGGTCTTTGGTATCGTATGGTCCGATACACGCATACCAAGGTTTCGGATAAAAATACTGCCTCCTAAAAACGCAGGTAGAATATTCCTTCAGAAATCTTTTACCTTGATACCTGACCCCACGCTGTCCAAAAGGGCTCAGCATGACTCCTCACAGTCTAGAAACAACAGAAAGTTTATAAAGATATAAAGACTTGGAGTAAGCAGTTTTAGGCGAAACAAATAAGTCTAAATATCTGAACATATCGTCCAAAATGAGGACGCTTTTGCCGGAGGAAGTATTTTGTAAATGAAACCCGAACCGTCATGTAAATTAAGGGTTGTTTTCCCCAGAGATTTTTAAAGAATAGGGATAATGGAGTACAAAAACTGAGGAAAATATGATAAATTGGGAGATTATAAAAAAATTACATGATGGTAAGTTAACAAATTGCCCTCCTTAGAAATATTAGAATGGCAAAATGAGTAAGGATGAGATGATCAGGACATTTAGCATGCATCGGAGAGATTAGAAATCTGAATATGACTTTATTCATACAAACTTAATGGAAGTTGCCACACCGTGAATAGGAGGTTGATTTTAATATAAACATTAGAGAAATTGGGTATGTAGGGATGCAGTGAACTTGTCACTTCAGATTGAGTCCAGCTGTAGAGCTCTGTGAGCACGATCATATAACAGCGGAAAATTTCTCTGTAAGCTACATAACCACCACGTTTATTTCAACATCAGTGTCCCATGAATGTTTCAGAGAACCTCGCTCATCCCCTGTGTTGCCTATCTTTAAGTATGGGCAGGACTTTGTTGTGATGTTATACAGGGATGCAGGTGCGAAGAACCGGTTCCAGCTCTGCAGCAGCGATGTCAGTATGCTGAAGCAGACAAAAATAAAAATAACAATCCAGTAGAAAAAAGTTTTACAATTATAAGTCGGTACCTCCCTTTTTTATGTTCCATGCCGCCTGACGATATGAAATGCCAGTAATGAAAGGCGTGTGAATAGGAAACACAACTACAGGCCATGACAGACTCGTACTTGTAAATTAATTAGCCATTGTAAGCTTCAGATTCTCGAAAATTTACTTTAGAGAGTAATTTGTGCGTCACATAAAATATTGTTTCGTCTTTGAGGGGATCAGTGACAAACAGTGCTGAAAAAATTACTGTTCGTCCTCAGAAATGTACATATCACTTGAGGTGTAGATTGTAAGCAAAACACACAATTCTTAGTGCTAAAGCAGTTTGTACTTATAACTACCGTGCTGAAATTTTTATTATCTTTGAATATTAACGTTTTAGCTTATCTCATTATAAGATAAGGGCAGAAGTTGGGAGTTATTAGCGAAAAAACACTAAGGAAAATATTTGTACCAAGAAAGAACAAGTAGTAAATAAATGAAGAAAATTGTTTCAAAATGAAGTTTCCAGAATCTTTTGGGATCCATTAAGTGAAAGAATTAATTAGAAGACCGAAGTGCACATGAAAAGGGTATCATTAAAAATGTATCTCGCAAAATTACGGTAGGAAGACGTAAAGAGAAATAAGCTAACTGCACAATATATGCCTTCACAGCAAAATCGATAATCACTTATCTCCTAAGTAATTTTCTTTTTTCTAATGAGACCGAAAAGCATCCACATTTCACGGTAATTCGCCTTTAGACACCATCCCGAAGCAGCTGAACCCAGGCCCTTTCTTATGTCTCTGTATCTCAAACATTAATTTGAATTTGATGTTTGTGGGACCGTGCGTCTCTGATACAATAGTGTAAACAACCAACTGGATGCAACAATAGTAATTTATTAGTAAGTTCAATCAGCTCAACATGTTTCGGGCGATAATTTCGCCCATCTCCAGGAGCACTAGACTGTGCTTACAGCTTGCGGTATAATGCACCGAAGAAGTTGCCTGCTGGTCACCATCAGGCAACTTCTTCGGTGCATTATACCGCAAGCTGTAAGCACAGTCTAGTGCTCCTGGAGATGGGCGAAATTATCGCCCGAAACATGTTGAGCTGATTGAATTTACTAATAAATTACTATTGTTGCATCTAGTTGGTTGTTTATACTATTAATTTGAACATTATAATCCGTTTACGACTCGTAACCCTATCCTAATTTGATTTTTGGATAAAAATTTCGTAATTATTTGTAATTTCGTTAGTTGAATCTTCTTAATAATGTTACATCATTGGTACAAATGAACAGCTGTCTTTTGAACTGCAAATGCCAAAAGAACACGCGACGGGTCTATACGACCAAACCTCGAAAACACCCTAAAATTGACAATGTAATCAATATTTCGAAGGGGTTACTATCCTGAGGGTTATCAGTCACGTAATGCCGATGTCAGATAACAGTAGAACTTCAAGAACGTCTCCGCTCTATTTGACGTTACCCAACCTTAATGTCTCTGATAGTAAGTAATCGTAGGTTCTATACGGGCAGTACTAAAATCTGCCATTTGACACGAACCGGTGCCAGTTCCACCCACTTTCGACCCTGTCAATTTTCCTGTATATATCGTAGTTGAGTTTTAAGGTTTCATGTAAATCAAGTCTGTGTTCTCCTTCCATATGGCTCCCTGCATTTTACTGGTGGTCACAAATTTTTCGAAAGAACTGTTGTCCTTCTTCTGAATTGGGTATTGATCTACGTAGAACATGAAGGCAACACGCTGTTGCGAATTGATGTAGACACACACTTAGCTACGCGTTGGCAATATTGCAATGATCAAAAAAAATTTCCATCGTAAGATTTTCTTTCAATATTCATCTTGGTTTTCAAATTAAGGTTTTGTATACGGCTATCCAGCACCAAAATTCTGTAAGGATTCGAGTTGACAGACGCGTACAAATAAGTTAAGGGTAATGTAGGTCGAAAACAACTAGTTTGTTAGCAGGGTGTTAATTGAACAACATGTTTCGGCCTTCTCGGAGACCATCATCAGGTTTACAATTTTGGCTCTAAGAGACAAATAATAATGTCAGTAGCGGATGTTGGGATCTCATCATCATGCGTTACAAAGTGTATGTGAGAAAAGACTGTGTGTAGGGGGGTGCTGAAATGACGCGTAAGGGGTTTTAGTGGGGAAAGCTAAAAACTGTGTGTAATGGGACATTTTAAAATAGAACAAAATGTAATAATACGACTGTTGTTGAATACGAAGTGAGTGTCAACTGGTATCGGCTGGCTCAGAATATTTTGCATTGTCGGCAATGAAACTTAGGCGTTCGTATGAGTCTTGGATTACCTTGAACAGCTCAGCAACTATCAGTCCCTCCTGAAACACTATTCTTTGGAGTTCACTGTAACGTTCCATCGTAACAGTAAGTCTAACCAAGAACGGCTTCCTGCATTTCACTGCTCCTTCCAATATCAGTTTACTGGTACACATTACGAATTATCTCGTTAAAGTAATGACCAAAATTGCCCTCTCAAGTTCATTTTCCTTCGGTCGCAATACCGTCCACAGCACTTTGTTGTCATACACTTGCATATTCTCCTGTCAACTTATGAAACCACACTGAATGGTTGGCATTATTGAAACTAAGTTACTAATAACTTCAAACTACATTTGTGTTGCATTGGGAACTACACACACACACACACACTCACACACACACTCACACACACAAACATACATAAACACATACCACACATACACACCACACACATACACACACACACACCACACACATACACACACACCACACACACATACACAGACACACCAAACACACATACACATACACACACACATACATACACACACCACACACACACACACCACATACATAGACACAGCACAAACA
>Ga0123354_10012926_pt1 | contig 12931 bp, 9 predicted proteins | sample TergutLab28metaG_2_FD_97872 | JGI IMG/M metagenome (GOLD analysis project Ga0123354, IMG submission 97872) | Labiotermes labralis P4 segment gut microbial communities from Petit-Saut dam, French Guiana - Lab288 P4 | ecosystem: Host-associated > Arthropoda: Insects > Digestive system > Gut ...
AACGGCTGTGGGGACCCGTTGCGCTGACCACGTGACACCCCTCTATCCGCAAAAGTTGGCACTAACTCCGCCGACCGGCGGCGGCCGCTCTGTCGGTATAGTTCGCGTGCGGACTAAGGCCACAGAGTTCAGTTCAGTTCAGTTCAGTTCAGTGCATCTAGTTGCATTTATTATAAGAATAAATTTTACACACTTTTTTTCTTCTTGACTTCCCACTGACCTTTAACTACATAATATACAGAGTGACACCACACCAACAATTTCAGCTGCTGATACTGTCACTAATATGGAGGCACTATATATATATATATATATATATATACACCAAATCTGCCGAGATTTGTGGTTCTCACAGCAGTGTTGCTGAAGACACGGGTCGTCTGTGATGTGACACTGTGCTGCTCAACAAGTAGTTCCTAATATTGTGAACATCCTATAATATGTCAAAACAGAAGGAACTACTTTGCCAACAACAAAGTGACAATTCCCAGAAGACCTGTGTCTTCATGCTCAGTCCTGTGGTAACAGAACTGTAGTTATTTCTGCATCACTAGTCACCCTCTGTCTCTCCTGCACTGCAAGTTACATGAGCTGAAGGTTGCTAACTACATTCAACTGCATAACGTTTCTTTTGCTTCACCACAAAAACACTGCAAATGGCAGGAATGTTAGGAGAATCTTTAGGTGAAACATCCCCATTGTGTTCAGATCAACAGATGTATTTATTCCATGTTCTGTCATGCATAACACAGTTATACTTCTAATTTCTAATGTAATAAGTTTCAGCCTATTTAGGGGCCATCATCAGACCTATATACAAGAACACATGAAAGAAACTATACAATTGTCCATATAACCCTAGAGAAAGAGATTTCTTCCTTTACATAAAATGTACAAAACTGGTACAATCGCAACTGAGTAGTACAGTTAGTTGAAAATTTATGTAGACATAGCAGTGCACACACTTCGAACAGCTTGTGGGGTGATGGTGTGTAGACATTATCGTTTCAAGAGGTCTTCTATCTCGTAGTCTCTTATGAATACTATAAAATATGCTGGCACATGATAATGAACAGAATACACTTGCTGGAGAAAAGACTGTAAGCCCACATATCAACAGAAGCAAATTTCGTAGAATGGTGGATCGCCAATTTTGAGACCGTAAGCGGAAGCTGCATTGCGCACTTTAAATCTTAAGCTTTGATCTGCCCACCTCATTTATTAATTTATCAATAATATTCCTGTTTTTTTTTAATATTACAGCCCTTCTTTACATACATTTCCAACTAATTTTTCACTGTTTTCACTAATCAGTGCAATAATGTCAGTTTTATACACTTATGTCAAGGAAGAAACCTCTTTCTCTAAGGTTATATGGATGACTATAGTTTCTGTTATGTGTTCTTGCATACAGGTCTGATTATGGCTCATTTAGACTGAAACCAGTTATCTACGAGGTACAACTGTGTTGTGTACGATGGGACACTGAATACATATGTCTACTGTTTGGAGAAATTAGCCTGTAGGTCTCGCACCCCTCCCCTTCATTCCGCTCTCAAAGTTCTGACCTTTCCCAGCATGTTTCTTAAGTCTTAATCGATCCAGAACTGCCCAAACTGTTCAAAAAACTTCCTGTTTGAAAACAACTCTAAGCAATAAATTGTGCCATGAAATATAATTATTTCCATCTTAAAGACTTACATCATGTACAGTGCAACAGACAACAGCTTCAGACTAAGAGTGGTATTTATCTTACCTCTGGAAACACCTGTTTTTAAAGATATGCCATGTTTTGGACACATTCATATGACCAATTATTTGTACACTAGGCTACACCTTTGGACATCATGCGGACAGTGTTCTTGAGGGCCTGTCTCTTGTTGCAGAACCAGATTCTAATGACTTCTCTCTCATAGCCAAGTTGGTGTGCCAGTGCAGTTATTTCAGTACCTAGAAAACAAGCCACACTCCAAAAAATCTCCTTGATAAAATATTACATAATCATCCCCTGACAAAATGAGTTCATTATTTCTCATCCACCTGCTTTGTAACTTCTTGTGTTATGTAACCATTCCAGACTCTCTGTCAAAAGCTACACAACAATCATTACAAACTTAAAATTGAACTAAAATATATAAACTTTCAGCTTGTCACAGCGCAAGTCTTCTTGGTCAAGACATAATGCTGTCGATACCAGCACTGCAGAGAAATATACTTTTCCATCTTTAGGTTGGCCTTGCCATGGAGAAAGTAGGATCCTCTGAAATGTCTGTACACACTTAGCAGAATGTATGTCAAAAACCTGAAGATCACAATAAACGATACAATAAAATTATTTTATCCTGACATTTTGTCACATGTTTATCTAAACTGACTTTAAATGTATGGTCTTCTCTAGTACTTAGCTTGATATACTACAAATTATGTTCTATTCTTATGTCAGCAGAACTAATAAGACACTCAGTGTGGTCTCAGTACCCCGTATCCCATCACACCACTATTGTACCTGTATGTATCCGTACCTGAGGGATGTGTGTTCCGTTCAAAGTGCGCATTCAGCAACTCCAGTGCCTGAGGTGTGAATGATGTCCTGCGTTTCCTCTTCTTGGATGGCTCAACACCAATAAACTCAGTGAGGTGATTCTGCCCACTCTTATATCTGCAACATGACCACTTGTGGTTCTATCAGATGCTCCAAACAAGATAACTATCAGACCTAGGGAGTCCATTTGTTGGGTAATGGATGATAAGTCTACCATATATTGTGAGGTGGCACAAATATATTGAATAAGGATCCATGTTACAAGAAGAAGACAAACTTCTGATGTCCAGAAAGTCCTGACACACTCCCTCTCCTGGGCTCATGAATGTGGAAGGAGGTTTTTCTGCAAGAGTTGAGGATGGGGCCTCTCCACCATTTTACATTAGCATCAACACTGCTAGCATGACATAAGAAAATTTCCATCCCAATCATTCAAAGCAGATGGAAAAACTAATTAAAACACTTCTGAACACTCGAACAGGGTTGCAGTACACTAATACACAATCCTTGAGTTTCACAAATGAGGATAGGAATGTATATTTCAATGGCACATACACTTTTCCAAAAACCATCCCTTACTGTTTTGAATAAATCATTAGCCTTTATGATAATTACCATAAATTGTATCATATTTTAATTATTCTTTCACACAATTATAGAGAACAGAGACCTTAAGTACATTTTGTGTCTCCTCATTCAAATGATCCCCCTCCAAATGGAAGCAAAGATTCATTCTGTGCAAATTTCAGGACCTTAGATCGGTTACAGATATATCAGTGCCACAGATTGCATGTGGATAAGTGTGAGTGGAAAGTTAGGCCACACATGAATTAAAAAAACATAACCTCACTCACTACTCTGTAAGCAGCCAAGTTTCACGTTAGAGATGAAGTTTCCGACTTAATAACTAAGGATGTGATGTGTCTGGTCTCAGGGCTGCCGCACGCCTCAAGGGGTGATGATAGATGGATACAGAACAATAATGGGAGGTGATTAGCAGGAGACAACCATTTCCACTGCCACTTAGTCCACCATTATCTCACATGAAGTCACCCAGGTTTGAAACTGAAGCTCCACAGTAAGATGTCAGCGACTGAATGCACGGTGGCACTGTCACACATGCCCGCCGGGTACTTCAAAAGGAGTTTCCAATATGTAGGAATGTTTACTGTTCTGCATGGGCCAAAAGATACCAGGTTCTGTTGGCAATGAATATCAAGGTACAGCCTCATGGGATGTGATGCTGGATGTGCCATGTAGGACTTTTAGTCTACTCATATTCTTTAGGCAGAGATAAATGCAGATCTGAAGATTATTAGCCTTACCTTTCTTCAGCTTCTTTCATCCACATTTCAAGCACTGGTTTGATTTTCTGCGCACTCTTCGGTGTAATATCCAGTTTTTCAAACCTGAACACACACAAAAACATACACAGGAACAAATCCCACACTAAATACACAAATAAAAAATTAAGAAAACATAGGCTACCTAAGCTCATGTTATTTAAAGGCCTTTTCTGATTCAAAATATCTTAAAATGCAAATGTTACTTGTGAAATTTAAATCGCCTTTTCTTAATTCCTCATGAACACTTTGATGCCTTCTTTAAGTATAACATTTTACTCTATCTTGCATGAAGTAGCGAGAAAAATGACACACTCACGGGACAGAACGTCTACACACAGTACCTGAAGGCCAATACCATGAAAACTGCACCCTCTGGTATGTTTTTGGTTCCTACAATGGAATGAATCGAAGGCATGCACCATGCAGAAGTCATTTTCCAACTACCTCTCAGCATGTTTCATCTTCAAAATATTAAACTGAAGGTCTGCTCTAAATGTTATCAGGTAAATCACATTTAGGTCTGCATCATTCTGCACATAAACTGTGCATTACATAAATCTGCAACCAAACTTTATGAATTCTCTTATCTCATTTAAAACATTTTTGATTTACAATGTATTTAAAAAGACACAATTAAAAATACTTTATGACTCTATATACTGCAGCATTTACATGATGTACATTATGTATCAGATTTGGTGACAGCAGACTTGTATACACAGTAAATTTAGTAAAATACAAGACAGAAGACTTTTCCACTGCGAACGTGCTGCCAAATTTCAGCAAGTCATCTGCACATTCAACTGTCAATTGTCAGATTTTTGTTAGTCTATTTTGTCTGGAATGGAAATAGATGTCATTATTTCTTCACTGCACAGGAGTCTGTGCTGCCACTCAGTTGTGTATTGGATTGTAAGCTAGGTTTGCTGCTTGGTACCGGTCTGCCTCAACCGGAGTGAACCAGCTGCAGCATGTCTGTGCTCTTACTCTTACTGAATGAAAGAGTGATGAAACTCTAAGCATGCTGTGTGGATTATATATGTTGTGTGCTCTGTCAGTATGTATGTTGTGTGCTCTGTCAGTATGTATGTCATGTGCTCTGTCAGTATGTCAGCATAAACTTATTCCTTTTTTCTATGCTGTATTTATGCCTGAATATGAAACGAGTTCTTTTTCCCAAATAATACCTTCCAAAAATTCAGGGTGTCAATATCAGTAGCAAAAGTATGTAACATGAATAAGGAAAAACAAGAGGAACTACTTTAGTGCTTATCACAAAACCAGGGTGGGGGGGGGGAGATAGGCAGTGGAAAAAGAATGCACAGGAATAATGGTAAATGCATAAAATATTTGTCAAAAATCCTGACAGGAAGAGATCACCAGGAACACCTCAGTGGGAATAGAACAGGATAATACTAAAATGGATCCAATAAAGAACTCGATACAGGTACATGCAGTTATTCATATGGTTCAGGACAAGGAAATGTGCACATCTTGTGGAAAGGTAACGACCCTTTGGGTTCCATAAAAGGAAAACAACTTCTTGACAAGTTGAGTAACTCGCTGGCTTCTCCACTTCATGGAGTCAGTTTTGTTGTTAATTACTGCAATGAGACAGTCAGGAGGTATTTCAAGTAATGAATATGCATTATATTCAGGCAAATAATTTATGGGTAGTATTAAAAAATGATTTCATATTAACTGCCACAGATCATACTGTTGTTATTAGCTGTTACTGAATGCGTGTGTCAGTAACATTATCCTGCCCCAGTGCTTGCAGAACACTAACAGTACCTATTTCAAGTACCTAGTGCTAAACATACTGTTCATCCATAAGCCCAAAGACTGTGTTTCAGACCTTGATGAATTGCTTAGATCAGATTTGAATACTAAATATTTTTATGCCATTGCTATATTATTAAAGATTACATAACTCTCAATATAGCATATAGTCACTGTACTGTAATATTAAAAATTTCAGTTCTAGGGAAGACTGGACACTTCTTTCCTTCTTTAAAGCAGTAATAAGACATTGGTTTCTGAATAAGTTAGTTTATACATATGCTCCTCTGGCTCTTCTCAGGAAATTCAATTTTTTATATCAAAATGTTCAGTCCAGCTACCTTTAATTGCAGGAGCAATCTTTGTCGGAACTCTGCAAAATCTGTAGCAGTGATCTAAGCTCTAGCTGTTACTATAAAACACAGCTTTAAAATGCAGATCAAGTTTCCAGCCTGAATGACTGAATTTGGGCTTATCACATGCATCTTACATACATCATGCTCAACTCAATTGCATTCTTTCTTTAGAAACGAACCATGCCTTAAACGAATCATACAGGAGACAAAACTGATGTGTTACAGTAACTGTTAAAGTGGAAAAGAAATAAAGCAATAATAAACAAAACAAAATAAATTAATTCAGGTTATTAATCCTCAGCACTTTCAAGAAGACATATTTTGGATTTAAATATTATAATGCAAATGCTTCATACAAGCACACTCTGATGAAGAGTTCAAAGCAGTAGTTTTGGTCCATTCAATTCTGTTACCAGCAGCTGCAGCGGCAGAGATGCTTTCAAAGTGCTAAGGATTAAACATGTTAAAACAGCATGCAGACAGATGGAACAGTATTGCCAACCAACTTTACTGGTCTTTTACTTATTGCTAAGAGTTTAGCATACTAGTCCACATAAAATATAAAGCAGAAATTCAAAGTTATTATTCAATTTTGGGTTACATTTACTGATAATATTTCCAGTTGGCAACACTGCAGAAATTATTCATAAAATGCCAATGCCCTGGCTCACTTACTAACCAAAAATAAAATTAATAAAAGGGAAATTGTATAAAAACTGAAGATATTGGAGCTTGCAAATCTTTTCAAAACTGAAAATACATTAGTTTAAATATAAGATATGGAGAGAGGGCAGGAAATGTGTAGCTTCATTTCTGTATCAAGAAATAGAAAATGAGAGACACAGTCCATCCATGAACCAAAGATACCACTGCTTGCGACAGAAAAGTAATTTAGTGTGTGTTATATTTTTCATGCTCATCTTCTACACATCATGCAGATATAATGCTTTTTATTTATGCCTCAGTACGATGTATACCACTAAAACTGAAAACTAGTTATGCTACTGTCTGGATAAAACTACCTTTACTTTGTGAAAATACCGCAATGGTGACTTTTCCCCAGCACTCTATCAAACAGAGATTTGGTAGGTAGTTTCTGAGATACATTATTCTATTTCCAAAATACATAAATTTCTTAGGCTGAACTTTCATTGGTTATTTTGAATTTAATATAATACAACAGCATTTATAACACCAATGAAAACATCCAGACAATCTTCTGATCGAAACTGTCTCAGATAATAATTTAAACAAAGCAAGACTATACCCAACTATAAAGATTTTGGAAAAAGTCCCCAAAGAAGCAGTTTCTGACTCCATGAACCATACACTCAAAAGCATCTTAAAAAATTTCATTACGAGGGTGATTGGGTGTAAGGATGACAAGTGCCAAAAGTCATAACAGGTGCAATAAAAGAAAGAAAAGATAGATATAAGGAGAAAGTAACAGAAAATAAAAAAAAAAGAATGTAACTGAGGCTGACTAATTAGCCTGTGATGTAACCATTTGATGACGTACATAGCTTGATGCTGTGACGCAAGCTGCGCAGCACAGTACATCTGAGTAGCCAGGGCACTGGGGAGAGATAACCACAAGCAAAACATTACTTCTTCCTCTCAAACAGTCTTCTTCACATATACACTACTGCTGACTCAAACACACTGCCAAGTTCTATACAGTGTCAGGCTCTTTTCTTGGGTTGCTCTACACCAATTTAATATGGGTTACAATTTTGGTACCCCTGAAATATGTTTCTTGTAAAATTAAAAAGTAATATCCCTTGGAATAAAGATCACATTTCACAGTCTCTGAAACACAGTATACTGTATGCTGTGTCAACATGCACACTGTCAGTTGGACAAGCCATCATTTTTACTATCTTTAATTGTGCTGTATCTACCCAAGTATAAGATGACCCTCCCTTCCAATCTTTTAAACTTCATACAAATATCCATACAGGAGGTCTTCAATTGTGTGTGTGATTCTAAAGGAACTCCCCATTTTTCAGAGAATGAATTACGAAAAAAAATTATCATCTTGTATTTGGGTAAATAAGGTAGATCATTTGTTTGCTGATCATCTGGGATTTTAATTCCTGATAAAACTGCAATGATCTTGCTTGTGAAGCTAAATCAGTTTCTACTGTCAACATGTGGTGTGCTCATACTAAAACACCTAACAATTCAATTGCTATTACAGTAAATATTTCCCTATATTACCAAATTGTTCCTTTTTACATATTTCATGACAAATAATACGGGAAATTATTATAGACCAACAGTAGAATTAAAATGTCCATTGTGAGTCATAAAAAATCAAATCAATGTTGATACAGAACAGAATATCCCCCTCCTGTGGGATCAAAAAATGATATGTTTAATTTTCAATCAGTCAATACTAAGACAGTCCTGGTTGGAACTAATGGCAGTGGTGGTAGTGGTAATGGTGACAGGTCACATGGCCTGTTACTGTGCATACAGTGGTTTTTTTTAATTCTGCTCTTTGGCAGTTATGACACACCATTTTCATAGTGTCAGCACCATAGTTGGAAACCAAATAACCAAAACAGGAACAAATGTAGAAAAATGGTAAAACTGCCATAAATTATTTCAGTAACACACAAGGGCCATCATGCTGCCATCTGTGAACTGTATGTATGAATGAAGTTCTAGGGACAAGTGACACCTGTTTTGATGATGTATTAAACCAGGTACAGACTGCATTTGATGGGTAAAAGTTTTGCCTGAATTGTCATGAAGTAGATTAAAATTCAGGTAAAGAAGATAACCATAAAACATCTTTGAATAATTGGCATATTATGGGATTTTATGGAAAATCATAAGAAATTCTACCCAAAATAGTTATCATGAAGGACAGGGCTAGGTTGACACACCACTCACCTTGGTGTGGTTGAAGATGAATACAATTTAGGAAGCTGGCTCGGCACACTAGAAGATCACCGTGTGACTCCCCAAACCTGACCATTCTTACACATCTTACACATGAATGTAAAGCAGAAAGTTACTTCCATACCAACTATAACCACTTTCTTTCTTGTCTATCTGATTATAATTGTACAAACATTCCAGTAAGACCAACTCCTGTCTCAGTAGGTCATTCAAACAATGAAGGAGTACAGCTGCTGAATATCAACATCAGCAGCCAGAGGCGCTGGTCCTACCACATGTGAAAACTGATATATGACTTACAATATCAAACAAACAATTATCAAACCCAGAAGTCCATCACAAATGTATGTCACTGGAGCTTATCCGTACATACTATGACAATTTTAATACTTTCTTCCAACCCAGAACCATGTCTGCCCACCCTTATTGTCATGAGGGTTTCTGACCAAAATTTGTATGCTTTCTCATATGTTCCCTCTTAATATCACAATAAAATAATGTAAAAGTAACCATTCAAAGTAACTAATTATGTAAGTTTCCACAGTAACTTTTTATTTTATATCTCCTACTTCCAAATAGCCGAGTTCAATTCCTGATGGTGTCACTGGAATTTATCATTGACATAATCTTTCCGGCAGCACTGTGGCCCTGCGTTTGACTCAGCCTCTAACAGAAATGAGTACTAGGAATATTTCCTGGGAGGTAAAGGCGGCTGGTGCATAGGGTTGACAACCTTACCATCTTCATGTGCTGAAGGTCTTGAAATATGGGAGCCTCAGCTTCCTGGAACCCTCAGGGCCTGCCCAGGCCTGTACAGGGATTGCTTTACCTTTTTAATTCCAAATACCTTCATGAACACTTCATTTTAAAAATAAATTAATTCGTTACTGCAGAATAATTTTGGGTCCCAACCATTCTTCTATGCAATGTGTACTGTATGAGTCTTTTGATAATATCCAAACGTGATGCAAAGGTCTAGAATGCATGGAGACTTCTAAGAAACACACACTTACTGTATACACTATTCATAACATGAATTTAGGCATTACGTTTACTGCACCATCTCCACACTGTATTCCAAGAAATGAAATGTATGATTACAATCACTAAAATAACATTTTGCCCCTTTCTATGACAATTTCATGAAAATACAAGCAGTTTTCTTCTTTTACAGTGATGTTTTTAAAATCATATCACTCTAAAAATATACTTTTTAGTTCAGTTTACTTATAATAAAGTAACTTGGAAGACCCAGGAATAGATGAAAGAACAATATTTACATGTATCTTCAGGAAGTGGGATGTGGGGGTAGAGACTGGACTGATCTGGCTCAGGACAGGGACAGTTGGCGGCCACTTGTGAATGCGGTAATGAACCATCCAGTTCCATAAAATGTGGGGAATTTCTTGACTAGCTGTGAACCAGTCAGCTTCTCAAGAAGGACTCTGCTCCATGAAGTAAGTAAGTTAAGTATAATATATTGAGGCTGAATGAGGTCAGACAGCAAAGATGAATTACTATGAACACACCACATCCAACCAACTATAAGACAATCCTGGGTATTCAGGTACATGTAGTAAAATACATTTATATCTCGCAATGGGGAAATACCCACAATTGTTACCAGCATTACAATATCATAACAATAATTTGAATTACAGTTACTGCAGCTTTTCTTGAAATGTGTGTCTTATAGTGACAGATTTAGATTTTCACAAATGGCATTTGACTTTCTGGCATGCTACTTTCCTAACGGCTGATTAGACACATTGACCAACTCACAGTGTTGTGACACGATGTGCACACTACCATCATAACAGGAAAAAGTAAGTCGGATTTTACACTGTAATTAAGGACACCAAGGAATATCAACCTTACTGATTTCTGAACAGTCATGCTGATTCTATCAAAAACAAATAACCAGGATCTCTAGTTTGGCTCTTCATTACCTAGAAATATTGTTAGAATATTTTCTGAGTCATATATTTTGGTTACTGTTATCTGATCTAACATTCACATCAATACACACAAATACACCACAGACATTTATAGAACAAATCTAAAAGGATGCATGTATTCACAAAAGTGATGTTTCCACTTACTACCAGTTCAGATATCAAGTCAGATGTACACTTAATCACAGAGTCATGTAACAAGTGCCCCCCCCCCCCCAAAAAAAAAAACTTGGTAATGGGTAACGTGCTATAGTGAACGTGTTGTTTCAAGGTTTTGCGATTTACATTTCTTTTTACATAGGAAGAAATGATTTTGTAAAAACTTCTGGACCTTGTAGGTCGCTGCAGATGTACGGCTCAATTTATTCTCAATTCAGTTACCATAACATCCTACCAGTCTGGACCTCACATGTCTGGGTACCACTTCAACCATTCAAACTGGGCCTATTCCTTACAACATTCAATTATTGTGTCCCAAATGCATAATCACAAAGTAATAATGACCTACAATAAATATACAGGGAGAATGAAACATGTTATCTTCAGTTCTGATGGCAAATTACTGATCACCTATGTCTCCTCTACTACAGATTTGTTAATAGTAATTCAAATGTACTGGCATCACTGTCATACGTTTTTGTCCCACACTAACCAGGTCATCACCAAAACGGAACCGATCTTTCGCCACAGTCTGAACTAGCAATGCTTCATATGTAAATAAAAAAAGAGATAATATCTTGAAACACTTCAATCACTCTGTCATTTCAAGGAACATAGTAATAATGTGAGAATAAAAGTTTTACAGTTCTGTAACAAATCACGTAACCCACGCACCATATGAGAACCTTACTGTAATTGTTTCCAACAGAATTAATTTCTCGCATTTCATGATTCTCTATGCATTATGAAAACATGTTTCACTAATAATAAATATAAAATCAAAAGATTTAATGAAACGAAAACAGAATTATGTTAATGGGAAAAGGTTTCATATCCTTATAACCTGGGGTGACGATACACCATTGTCATCAGCATGATGTAACTATGCAGACTGGCACAAAGCTATGAGTGTCTTTCAACAAGTACTGGTAAACCATGTAACAAAACTCAGTTGTTGTAAATAAAAGCTTATAAAGAACAACAAATAATTTGATTTATTTAAAACTAATATTTCTCATACTGAAATAAAGGTCCAAAAATAATGGATATAAATATGATAATCGTAACTAATTTCTTAATTAAGTTTTGGTGTCATGCACAATGGTATGAAGAAGCATTGTTCAAGTTGAGCTATTACCTGCAGATGGCACTCTGACTGTATGCAGGTCCCTCTGTAATGCTCAGGGCCTGCCCAACTTGTGTCTGGGTCAAACCCAAGGACAGTCGCCGAAGTTTGAAAGCTTTTGCAAACTCCTTGATTTCATCCAGATTGATCCCATCCACAACGTTACTGTTTGTTTGGTTGATGGTTGGCTGATCTGTGCAAAAATCAGACCGAATGTTACATCTGAAGTGTTGCCCTCGCCTTCAGTCCACATTATGAACCAACACAAGTGTCATATGCTGTAGCCCATTAAGGTTTTGTAATATACAGTACATAATAGTCACACTTAATGACATTCAGAGAATTGTGCATTGTAATGTATTCTTATAACAAAACCAACAAGCTGCACTAATTTCTCAAATTTATTTTTGGAATAGAACTCTACATGTTTCGGACAGGTTTTCTGTCCATCATCAGGAGTCTAGCACTGTACATACAGCAATAGGTATATGTCACACAGGTTATGCTGACTGCTTGCTAGCGGGATCTGGATGTTCTGTCTGAAGCATGTAGAGTTGTATTCCAAAAATAAATTTGAGAAATTAGTGCATCTTGTTGGTTTTGTTATAAGAAAATTACAACCCTCTGGAATAAGACACTGTGTAGTGTGCTAGACTGGTCCTACAGACACTGTGTAGTGTGCTAGACTGGTCCTACAGACACTGTGTAGTGTGCTAGACTGGTCCTACAGACACTGTGTAGTGTGCTAGACTGGT
>Ga0123354_10012927_pt1 | contig 12930 bp, 11 predicted proteins | sample TergutLab28metaG_2_FD_97872 | JGI IMG/M metagenome (GOLD analysis project Ga0123354, IMG submission 97872) | Labiotermes labralis P4 segment gut microbial communities from Petit-Saut dam, French Guiana - Lab288 P4 | ecosystem: Host-associated > Arthropoda: Insects > Digestive system > Gut ...
ACCGACAGCAGTAGAGCGACATACTACCGACTGCAGTAGAGCGACATACTACCAACAGCAGTAGAGCGACATACCTACCGACTGCAGTAGAGCGACATACCTACCGACTGCAGTTGAGTCATACTTACCGACTGCAGTAGAGCGACATACCTACCGACTGCAGTAGAGTCATACTTACCGACTGCAGTAGAGCGACATACCTACCGACTGCAGTAGAGCGACATACCTACCGACTGCAGTAGAGCGACATACTACCGACTGCGGTAGAGCGACATACCTACCGACTGCAGTAGAGCGACATACCTACCGACTGCAGTAGAGTCATACTTACCGACTGCAGTAGAGCGACATACTACCGACTGCAGTAGAGCGACATACTACCGAAGACGATGGAGCTGCTACTAACAACGACCTCTCATGTACAGACTGTCCGCTTACTTTAACCTTACACTTCCCTTTTTACAACTTTTACGTCTACACTGTCGGTTGCTTAGGACAAGGTCACAATTTTTTCTGTCGTAACAATATGGCCGCTTGATTTTGTGCCGTGTTTTGGTTGCTGCGGAATGCTTGTTATATACACAGGCAGGAAACAAGCAGCAGTATCTTCGACCCGGACCGACGCTCTGTCTGTATCGTGCATGATGCAGGTAACGTGATAACACTGCTGGTGGCTTGCAGTTGATGACGTGTCACTTGTAAGAGTCTTGTAATCTGTAATTAATTATCTCTCGGCGTTAGCGATTCAAGTAGTGACGTACTTAAAGCGCTGCAGGAGTGACGCAGACACTTGAACTGCTGAATTGCGGAAATAATGACTAAAGTACACAGAGACCTAGCCTGCGTGGAGTGTTGCCTCCACTGTCATTACGGAGACCTAGCCTGCGTGGAATGTTACCTTCACTGTCATTACGCCTTTATGGTGTGGCGCTTAAGCATGGCGGACAGCTTACCTTGACCTGTACTGCGGCGACGGAAAGAAGTCCGATGGATCAAACCCCCTCCACGTACCCCCCCACCCCAGTCTACTGTATTCCTCTCTAGTTATCTCGCCATTTTGCTGACATGAATATTGGTAGCGATAAACACGCGGAAATCTTGTCTGGCTGTTAGCGTTTTGGGCTGGTTGAAATAAGCCAGAGGGGCTGGAGGGAAATACGCTATGGAGAATGGGGTGGGGCGGGGCTTTGTGTGCGTTCATCCGCACCATTCAGAGGGTTGCCGTTTTCGGTCATTCCACGGATCCACATCGAGGAGGTGTTTGGATCCAGCAGCTGGTGCGAACGGTCGGTCCTGCCGCCATCTCCGGGTTTTGCTCCGTCTCTACGGCCGAGCGATGGGATTGCACAGTAGAAAGTCGTGACCGCTGCATATGCCATTTTTTAAATCGTTATGTATTCGTGTTATTCGCCGGAACGTCGACCCCGAGGTGCATGGATGTATGTTTCGGGAACGACATTGTATGTTACAATAAACTGCAGGCAAGACGGAATGAAAACCAGGTTTTACGTTACATGAATGAGACACTGCGTTTGCTTTCCGTGTCTGAATGGCTTCCTGACAAAAAAAAATCGTGTCTAGATGCTTATAAACTCGTGGGCCGGGGGGGGGGGGGCTGGAGGACCCGGGGTTCGAATTCCTACAGAACAAGACATTTTACTGTGCTGTAGAAGTGCACACCGGCTCTGGACACGACGCATCCGCCTTTTCAATGGGTACAGGGGTTCTTTCCTGAGGGTAAAGCGGCCGGTTCATGATGTTAATCACTCATCCCCACCTAGTGCCGTTTTTTGGAATGAGTGGAGTCATGCCTTTGCTCCCCCTGCATACCTTCATGGCGTTGACGGGGATGTATTATTATTTCACGTTTCGTGGTTTATTGTAGGAGATGTCTAGCTTTGCGTTGTCTTTGTTTGAACGTTCGGTAGCCATGTGCAGTTTCTTTCAACGCCGAGTCGAGTGTGGCAGATGTCGTCCGCTCTACGGCACGGTGACCCGCCTTGCCGTGGGACACGCGGGACTGAGGAGCGCCGCAGCGGACGGCGTTATCAATCGCTACATAGCAGTGCACAAGTGTGTGTTTGTGTAGAATGGGTTCCTCTTCGTAGCCGGATTAATTCCATAACATCTCCAGCTTCAGGTGCAGGTAATGTCAGGGAGTCTAGGCTTTCTTTGATTTAAAACTTCCGACGTTCTGTGAATGTTGCATTCTTTTGGGTGTTCACCGGCTCCTGAATTTTCCGTGCCGACGTTTCGGGACACTTTGTTCCACCTGGAACAGACAGAGTGTTCTGAAACGAGGCACAGAAAATTCGGACGCTGGGGAATCACCCAAAGGAAAAAATGCAACAACTCTAGGTTTGTGTCACAAGTCGGGAGAGTGCGCGAAGTCGTGTGCGCTTAGATCAGTGTGTTTCTGCATTCCAGGAGGCGGAGGTGTCAGTATTGGTCTGCTTACGTAGCAGCTGTAATCACGTGACTGAGGTAGGAGGACCGTAGGGTTGGTGAGACTTGCGCTGAGGGTGTAAGATGACGGGTACTTTATGGATGTAATCCGGTTATAACGGTGGCCGCTCTGTATGTGCGTTGTGTGCAGTTAAGATGAACAACTCATTGCAGTACGCCAGATGTGTTTGGAATTTAAATTCGAATGTTAGCAGGAAAGACAGTTTGTAATGTGTATCATTTGCATGAAGAGGAAGCTGGATCTTTTCCACATTGTGTGAAGTAGAAAAGGTCTGAGCATGCGCACGACAGACATTGTAATGTGAAATCCGGGCAGCCTTAATACGCCTCGTGATTGGCATGGTGTAAAACGCCGTATAGCTAATATTCCAGATACAAATGCGTGTTCAACGTACCAGTGGTCTGTATCATTTGATGCTTTCTGCCCCAGATAATCACATAAGTAGAATGCGAGACGAACAATGGGCGAAAGCGATACACTAATTGCAGGAATGCCTCTCCCCGTTTCCTCCACACTCGATGTTTCCTAGTTATCCTTTTCGCCTCTGGCAATATGAAAGCATGACTGTCGAATTTTCCTAAAATTGAAACATTTCTGACATAAGTCGGTTGAATTGGATTGGTCATGTTTAGAGAATGGATCGTAAAATAATAGTAAGTCAAGAATTTATTAGTTATCCCCAGGGAAGTCGACTAAGGGGACGACCAAAAACAGATGGTGGAGCTGTGTACAGACAGATAGTAATAAATGGAAGGTTAAAAACTGGAAAGAAAGTTCACGAAACAGAGGTGATTGGGGGAATTGCAGCAAAGGCACTTGCCATGCCGCGCCCCTGCCGTGCTGTGCCGTGGCCTTGAGAAGTCGCTCGCAGGACGGCATGGTCGGAGCACGGCATGGGCATTGCAAGTGTGAACCAAACACGGCCGCACTATGTAAATCGAACGGGAAAGACACATTCTATACCCTTAGCGGCATGGGTACGGCATGTTATGTGTGAATCGTGGCGAAGGTCTGCATTGGATGGTAGTGCCATCTGAGAAGTAAAACAAGAAACAGTTCTGGCACAATTAAGCCATTTTGTTTACGTGTAAAAGCGTACTTCCTTCTCTTACACGATAGCTAACAATGGATCGATTTAAGGTTACGACAAATAAATAGGTCTGGCGCACTTCCGACATCGTCGGATAAGATTACAGCAGTGTGTAACAGAGACAGCGTATTGAGTAGGGAAGTATCTGGAACGGAGTGCCAAGTACAGCACAGACTGTATGCTTGTGAGTAACTGGGACCGATAAAGCCTTCACGAACATCGGAATAACGACCATTGGAATCAGGGACGCTGGCATCTAGGTCCCGGGGTTTACGGGGTAATGTAATTTGTTATATTTAACAATTCAATGGATGAATAATCCTGCTCAAACAAACCAAAAAATTTCGTACATTTACAGCAGTTTTAGTTTGAGGGTGCCTGATGTGTTTGCAGCCATTAGATAAAACGATCGCAGTTTTTTTTTTCGGCTTCTCAGCAGTTCATCATTAAAAAATGTGGCCATTTCATACATTCATTCATTCCGTAGTCTGTCTTAAGACAGGTCCATAGCCTATCCACACAGTGCGATCTAGTGCTTCCTCCTTCAATTCCCAGTATCCCGTCTTTCCTGAAAGTCATAAATAGCTGCTTACATCTTCTTCCTCGTATTATCCCCACTTCTGTCCTGCCTTCTATCTGTCCTTCAATAAATTATTTTAGAAAGCCGTTCCTACGCAGCATGTGACCAATCCAATTAGCCTTCCTTATTTTTTACTGTACTTACAAAACTTCCTGCTGGTGCTGATGGTTCCATTGCCAATGCAACATGGCTGTTTGGTTCCACTAACTTACGAAACATCAGCAGTAAAAAAAAAAAATGTAATAACTTCAGGAAGATTATGTTTTTTGTTCCGTGAATTGTGATACAATTATGTAATGTTCACCAACAAAGCTCGCTTTTTAAAATTAATTTTTTAATTCAATTCTTCTTGTCTTCTACATGTCTCGAAAATCTTGTGTTCATCATCAGGAAGACTATATTGTACATGCAGCCTTATATGGTATGTTTTCCATGCGTATTAAGCAGGCAGTCTAGCGGTTGGAAAGATGTGCATTTTGTTGGCTAGCATTACATAACTTCAGGAAGCGTAAAAAGAGCACGAAACCTTTGTTTTCAATCAACTACAAACCCTCTGTGGAAATCCCCGTTGCTGATAGGATCCGGCGTTCTGCCATAGATGTATACAGACGGTACTGTTCTGTGGAATGTGACGTGGTGCCAGGTGGTGCCAAGTGGTGCAGTTCTTTGTGTGTCAGAATTGTGTGCTAAAATAGCAGATCAAAGGGCTGGAGGACTGGGGTTCGAGTCTCGGCAGGGACAAGAGAAAATTCTCCGAATCTTTGAGACGGGGCCTGGGTCCCATCCAGCCACCTGTCCAGTAGGTAACGGAGTTCTTTCCTGGAGGTAAAGCTGATCGCTCACTGCCATATAGTGCCGAGGTTAAGAATGAATGGGGGAGTACCTCCGCTCCCCCCTGTATGCCTCCATGGCATGGACAAGGAAAAAATTTACCTTCAAGTACGTTTCTGCAGAATATGACCATGGTCGTGGGGAAGCAAACATGATTGGTGTTTGTAATTATTTACATACGCCGACACATGCACATGTTATGTGTAAACAGTCGAGCTCGGTTATAACGTCATGAAAGGGACTGAATATTTTCTGTCGTTATGAGCGAGTGTCGTTATAACCGAGGAGTTTACTGTTACTGTTAACAGTGAGTATTTAATTGGTACTGTACCACAGAATATCTGACGTTATAGGCGAGGTGTCATGTAAACCGATGTCATTATAATCGGGTTCAACTCTGTGTGAGTATATATATATAAAATAGCAGGTGTACTTACCATTATGTGGATGCTATATAATATATATTTTTAACATTGTACATGTGAGTTTGGTGTGTTGATATTGTATGTACCTTTGTAATTGTCTCCCTGAGGATGTCTATTTATCGCTGAAACACGTAGGAGGGCTCCACTTTGTGTATGATGTATAATTATATTATGTACATGTGTTGGTGTATGTAAATAACGACAAGCACAATGCACAGAATGAATAATATTAAATTATTGGTGTTGTTCTGTTGCAGCTTCAGTGTGCCTTGTCTCTCTGGCCTTACTTCTCCATTCTCAGTGCACCTACAGTGCCCAGCAGAATGAAGGTTTCTTCAATGGTTCATCATACGTCAGACTGTTCACACCGGTGTCTCTCCATGGGCACACAGGACTTAGTTTTCGGACATGTGTTGGAGGCGAACTGTTCTCCCAGACAAATGGTGGCAACTCGATCTCTCTGGAGGTACAGCCAGACAGGCTGCTGTTCTCGGTAGCTATCCAGGGACACAAGTTTGACACGCAGCTCAATGTGAGGTTCCTTGATAACAATTGGCATACTGTGAACTTGCTGTACCGACTTGGGAATCTGACACTGTCTGTAGCAGGACACTCACAGGTGAGTTCCAACTGTAGCACAAATGTAACAGCGTTTGTTTATCCTCACATTTTTTTAGAGCTACCAGTAGGTGTCGCCCTGTTTCAGCACTTCCACTGTTAACAGCAATCGGACTGAACTTCTGGAACATAGAAAGGGATATCTGAATTCTGGTGAATGTGTTTCATGTGAGTGGAAATTCCCGCTTTTGAAATGCTCAGTCACACACAGTTCTGTTGAATTCCGTATTAAAAATAGATCTCTGCAAGCAGAAGTTAGGCATTCTTCATTTGAGATATCTGCCTTGATTGTCAGTATCAATGTAGTGTCTTAGCTGTAAATAAAGTGTGGCACTCAGATTGAGATATTAATTAATGTTTGCTTATGTAATTAAAAAGAAATTTTGGAATGAGGTTTTGAATCACATCCAGAAACCCCACTGAAATAATTGGACGTTGCTCTAATGGCTGTGTCTGCCATGTACATTGGTAAGAGTGGGAAGCAAATTTCTGAATTGCTTCAGATGTTTTGTGTTAGGCTCATGGTAGGAAACAGAAAAGACTTATGTTGTTTCGTTCATCACTTTGTACAAATGATACACATACCATGATTTACAGTATGATTGTTATTGAATATAGCTTAGAAAAAGATAAAGTTACGTTTTTGTATGTATGTAAGAAGCATGAAACAAATGAATAAAGTGTTGCATGATACTGATGTTACTTTTCAGTCGTGAAGAACTGCTATTGGTCTGTCATGATTAGGGCATCTGGGTGGTGTGGCATCCAGCCGCATGTAGAAAAAATGGGCACAAAGATGTTGTGTTACTTAATTATAACTTTACAGTCCCAAATTCAGAATGAAACAAACAGTGCACAAAATGCTCATACTTAAAGACAATTTTGTGTCAGAGTGGTTTGTCACCAAATAAGCTGTAATATTTCCATTGTGTGTGAAACCTTCAATACAAGTACTTTCAGAATTCCTCATTCAAGTAATTTTATGACAATAGTAATGTATTACCGAGGTAAAATTATGTCCTTGATGTTCATGTGACCATGTGTCATGATAAATTCTTATAATAAAACCAACTAGATGCACTAATTTCTCAAATTTGTGTTTGGAGTAAAACTGTACATGTTTCGGACAGTTTCTCTGTCCGAAATATGTAGAGTTTTATTCCAGAGATAAATTTGAGAAATTAGTGTATGTGGTTGGTTTTATTATAAGAAAATAATGTTCCATTCAGAAAACAATAACACACACTTTAAAAACAAAATTTTGTATTAAGATTTTTTTTTTGAAATGGTGGACAGATTTCATCACTGTTTTGGAATGTGATTCTGGTAATATTGAATGGACATTGAGTCCAGTGTGAAAGGGTTAACAGACATAATGACTAAAGTTATTTGGAAGCAAATTGCAGTCAGTTTTTATGAATGTTTTCAGCAGGATATTTGCCAATGTAATGTGCTATAATATGTGTCCAGGTTGTTGCCAACTCCACGTACAACTCTGAGATACTGAACCATCCTGACTTGTCAGATGAAAACTTTGTCCTTATTGTTGGGAAAGACTTCCATGGATGTCTTTTGGAGGGTCCTAGTATCGTGTTCAACAAACCATATGTGCAAGCTCACAACGTGGAATGGGGACCCTGCCCTCTAACTATCAACAGCTGTAAGTAGTGATGACTCCTTGCAGAGTGGTCATTTGCAGGTTGCAGGTCAGTCAGGTACATCTGCAGCCACTGTCACAGTAATGTGTCATACATGCTGAGCATAGCGTATATGTTTGACATACGTTCAAACGGTTTCCTCGCTGGCTTTCTTTTGGATGTTTTTCCCTGCATTGAAAATGAGGTGTGCAGCATTTTGGAGGCTTGTTCTGATCCACTGTATGTTGGTATAGAAGTGGCGACAGTTCTGTGGGGCCCATTAAAATAGGTTAGCACTCATAATAGTTTTCTGGCAAATATTTCTCTCTTCTAGTTAGTCTCACTTTATACTGTCTGTTGACATGTCATAATCTGTGTCACTGAGATTTACGACCCCATTTTGTTTGTACAACCTTGTTTGTATCTGTTCCTTTACATGGATAGAATAAACAGCCTGAATCAGCAAGACCCACATTAGGCACATTTTCTGTTTACATGAAGACATCCACAGACAAACAGAGACAGAATCAGCCTCTGGAATGTAGTACAGTAATTGTTTATTGTATGAGCATTCACTTTATGAGATTTTGTATATGTGGGAGTGCATATATTAATGTATATTTTTCAGTTTGTGAACCAATTTTAGCTTATACAGGCCCCTAGCTCTTGCAACTAATCAGGTGTTTCCAGCACCTCATCTGAGCTGTTCTTGGTTCCTGAATGCTCTGTGTGCTGGTACTCATTGTTATGACCCACCAACCCAGATGTTGAAGAAATTAATTTTCCTAGTATATAGTAAATGCTTTTAGATTTGTATTTATCATAGGCTTCTACGTAGGGGTTCTGCATTTTTTATACAGCTTTATTGATATAACTATTGTTTATCCACAGGTTAAAGTTTAAGAATGCCATTTACATACATAATTGATGACTGGTGTTAATTGTTTCACACTTAGGTACACTTCTGTATGCTTTTAAGATTAACTTTTTATGTTTTGGGGAGAAATTTTGGCCTCTGGAACCATTTACAATTTGTATGTAGGAAAGAGTAAGAAAAATTATTTTACGAGTTTTTACTTTTCAAGGAGTTTTCAAAGAATAAATTAAGCTTGTAAACCGAGGGGGTTACTATATTACTTCTACATGTAGAAAAAGGAATTACTGCTTTGGATTGGTAGTGACAAGTGAAATATGATCTGTTAAAAAAAATTGGAAAATGGTTGATACTTGTACACCAACACAAAAATTAGATGCTGCCATCTAGTGGAGAAAATATGTACTGTCAACACAGGTATGAAGTTTAGTTGTCCTAAATAGAAGTCTTTATTATTAGAAGTAGAACATAATGGAGGTTTAAAAGTGATAGGTGTGTTACAAGTGTTTTGTATTTGGATTTATAATTAAGTACAACACCAATTCATTGGCAGGTAAGTGTAGTTACTGTATTGTAATGTGCAAATGTAAATGTTTGTTGAAGGTAAGTGCTAATGTTTCCTCTTGAAAGTACAGTTGCCAACCCTGGTGGGACCTTACATTCACTTGTTCCTGTAGCACTGCTTTATATCCACATTAGTTGGTTTTATCTTTGTTCTTGTCACAGAATAGAAGCCCTAGTTCTCAATGTAATATGTCTGAACTTCTGACTTCGTTCAGCTGAGAGATACGTGGCTCACTTGACTACCTTGGTCTCGTATTCACGACCCGCTGGATCTAGTTTGAATTTTTCTTGACATTTTCCCATTCTTCATATGCAGTTTATGACTTTGAGTCATACCAGCCCTCTGTCACCATCCGGTATGTGCACTGTCTGTAATGTACAGAAAATCTGTTGTGCTTGACATGCAAATTAGGCTCACAGCTTCAATAAACATGTCTAAGAGTGCTGGAATATTTATTAAAATATATCCACAACTAATTTCTGACTTATGGGACTGCAGCTTTCTCTTGAATGTAATGATACTACAAAGTCCTTTGACACGTTTGCCTTGAGAATCACGTCTTTCATTTGATATGATCCTTGTATTATTTTTCAAAACACACACTCCTGCAGTACAATGTTGAAGCCATTTGAAACTCCACTACATTTTATAAATTTATTTTATTTTATTTCTGTATCTCATAGTTCTCTCATAAATAACTATTCTGTATATTGTTCCAAAGTGTGGATCTTGCAGTCTTACTCATGAAATGCATTTCTGCTGATACAAATCTTCTCTCATGAAATCTTGCAGTGAATGATTCACTGCTGTACCATCATTCTTGTCTAGCACAGTCTTACGAAATTCTTGGTACATCGAGAAGACAGTTTGAATGATTTATAATTCCTAGCCTTTGCACAAAAATTCCATTTTTTTTGTAATCAAATTACTTAAACGGTCATTAATATCTTGCAGTCATACAGATACTGTATTTTGTGGACTGTTGTGTTGTTTAGGAGCCAAATTCTGTTTTTGGAAACTGTGATTCAATGTGATGTTGGGAACTGGGCTGTAGGGTATTTGTGACACTTTGTAGGAAGTCTTAGTACTGTTTTTATTCTGTAATGCTATTTCTCTGAAGTTTCAGTAGGACAGACTTCAGTCTCACATTGAAGTTTTTATCCAGCACTGTGCAATTAATGTAGTGGCCATAGGTAATAGTAATGATCTCAGTACCTTTACGTAACACAGTAAAATGGTTCATATTTGTTACTGTGATCTCAGTACATAGACATAACACAGTAGTACCATTCGTATTCTGGAATTTTACTGGGTGCTTCACAGATGAAATGTGGCACCTCATCTTAATGCATGGTGCAGGCCTTCCTTGATAAAGCTGTAGTCTGTCAGTTGGTCAACAGTTTCCCTATTTTTATATAGCCAAATGGTCATTAGCATTGTTACAAAAGCCTGCTACCTGACACTAACTTGAACCTGCCTGTTGACATCCATTTCTCATTTTCATATATTTTACATACCCATCCAGTCATAACAATATTAGGTAAACAGCATAGATTGTTAAGTCCTTCTTATGTCCATTTCTCCATCCTATTGTTGTTTTATGTCATTCTGTACCCCTTTGTTCTGAAAGACTATAAATTTATGTTGTCTGTCATGAGCAGCATACATCAGGCCTAGTAAAGATTGTGTAAAAATTAATTTTCCTGTTGGTTTTATGGCATTTTTGTCTTTCCCACTGTACATAAAGTACACAATACCCAAAGATATTGTGGAATTCGTACTTTTGTGGGTGATCAAATCAAGGAGAAGGAGATGGGTGGGTCATGTGGCATGTATGGTGGAGAAGAGAAATGTATACAGGGTTTTGGTGGCAAAACAAGAAGGAAAGAGACCATTTGGAAGGTAAAGATGTAGATAGAAGGATACTATCAAAATGGACCCTAAGGGAGTAAGATGAGAAGCTGTGGACTGGCTTCATGTGGCTGAGGGTAGGAGTAAGTGGCAGGTGTTGTGAATCTGCCGACAAACCCATGGGTTCCATAGAATGTGGGGAATTTCTTACCTAGCTGAAGAACTCTTAGCTACTCAAGAAGGTCTCTGTTGTATGGAGTTTGTTTGATTGTCAGTTAGTTACGTCATACTATAGGTAGTAAGTATGGTAGCGATTGTTGTTAGCACATTGTGCCTATATTGTGGTAGTTTGCAGATATGATATGAATCCCCATTCCCACATTTTTACAATTTAATGTTTTTGATTTCTTGATTGTTATTCAGTCATTCCTTAAGTTTTAGCCACTAAATATTTTATTGGTGACAGGGTGAAGAATGGGTACTGCTGCATATTTGTACAACTTGTCACAGTTTTTATGGTATATTTATGGAAAACATCTAACAAGAAGAGAGAGTGAAGTTTTAAAGCAACTCTGATCATGAAACCTGAAGTTGCAGCACCACTAGTACCAAATTCCATGCTTCACATTCTCTGAACTACCCTCCTTAGTATACACTTTAATATTATCTCTCTATCCAGTTGATCTTCAAGAGATTGCTTTCAGAAGTGTTTTCCCATGAAAACTTTCGACAGTGCACATGAGTTTGTTTCTTGAACTTCAAATAGCAGAATCAGGGAGTCCTCTGTACTGGCATGGGAGGGGTGGGCTGTTAATGGGACAATTTGTGCTTTCATTTAGTGCCCCCAGGGGAATAGTGGGATGGTATGTTAAAATTGGGGCCATGCAATGGCTGAGGCCATCAGTCACTGGCCTCTCAATATGGAGCTCTGGATCCAATCCAAGGCTAGTCCATATGGGATTTATGGTGGACATATCAGCACTGGGACAGGTTTTTCTCTGAATGGTTCATTTCTGCCCAGTCGGTATCATTCCACCAATGCACTGTACTAATTCATTCACCTACCACCCACATTGTATAATCTTAGCAATTAAGAGCATTGTTAAATAAAATGCTTCTAAAAATGTTTAAACAGGCCATGACCACTTCCTTGCAGCACCTTCCCAGTGCTTTGTTTACAGCATCCTGCCTTTGCAAAACAAGGTGCAAGTGGTCGCACTGTTCTGTGCAGCACATACCCACAGGCTTTGTGTGATTTGCTCTTATGTCAAGGCTCAATGTTTGTTTGACACAGCTGTAGCTGACTCACATTGCACATTGTAGCATGTTAACCTGGATACAACATCTGTCAGTGTATGAGTATTGTTGTAATCATGGCAGTGCTCAAGAACTTGTAATTTTTCCACTTCTTCCTTCTGTATTTCTTTGTTGCCACCTTTCTTTCTCTCACCACTTCTTTATTCTATTTTATATTTAATTCCATGTGTCTTACCTTTACCAGTTTGTTTGAATTACCCACAGTCATATGCAATTTGGCGCTTACCATTGGCAAGGTAATGACAGGTCTTGGCAAACATTATCCATTTTTACTGATCTTTGATGTAATAATTGTTTTGTTTGTCAGTTGTGTTGGTGTCCATATAGGGTACGCAGTGGCGCAGTTGGTTGAGGCACTGCAATAGAAGCCTGAAGGTCGCGGGTTCGATTCCCGATGGTGTCATTGGAATTTTTAATTGGCATAATCCTTCCGGCTGCACTATTACCCTGGGGTTGACTCAGCCTCTAACAGAAATGAGTACCAGGAATATTTCCTGGGGGTAAAGTTGGCCAGTGCATTGGGCTGACCTTACCACCTTCATGTGCCTAAACTAAAAAACTAAACTCCGTGGCCTTAGTCCGCACGCGAACTATACCGACAGAGCGGCTGCCGCCGGTCGGCGAAGTTAGTGCCAACTTTTGCGGATAGAGGGGTGTCACGTGGTCAGCGCAACG
>Ga0123354_10012928_pt1 | contig 12929 bp, 8 predicted proteins | sample TergutLab28metaG_2_FD_97872 | JGI IMG/M metagenome (GOLD analysis project Ga0123354, IMG submission 97872) | Labiotermes labralis P4 segment gut microbial communities from Petit-Saut dam, French Guiana - Lab288 P4 | ecosystem: Host-associated > Arthropoda: Insects > Digestive system > Gut ...
AAAGAACCGGGCAAACAAAAGTTTTTTTAAACAAAAAAAAAATTTTACTCGGGATTTTTTGGGGGCCGGCCTTCCCCCCCCTTTGGACCCCCCCCCCCCCCCACCCCTTCCGCCTGAAACACAACTCGAAATTTTTGCTGGTTTGGATCTGCTTGAAATCTTTCATAAATAATGTAATTGTGTTTTGCTCATACGTATTATTGCGTGGCGATTTTGTGTTTTGAGGTGTTTAGGGTTGCAGAGTAATAAAGTGGTATTCTTGTGGGAACCATATCATGCAACCTTTGAAATTAGGACTCCCCATATTTTACATTGACAATGCTCGGTCTGCTGGTGAAATCAATGTGCAGTTGTCATGCCAACCGTTGCCATAGTGACAAACAAGGTTCGATCTGTGCTTCTCTTTCGCGTTAATTTTCTCTGTCTCTCCTTCCCCAACAATCCCTCTCTCCCACGCCTTCCCAAATCTCAATTTCAAAGGTTTTTAAGGGGGCGGGGTGGGTTGGGGAGATAATATTAAAGGATCAATATACCAGTACGAACGGGGGCGAACTCAGCCGAATACACACGAACGAACACGTCAATAGACGGGACTGAAATTGGATTTTGAGGAGGCATGAATGGATCATAGGGGCACAGATTTCTCAAATTTACCAATGTGGTATTTCTGATTGTTTGAAATATATTGCAAATAGATCCAGCCATCTTAGGTTTCGGATAAATATATAACAATTGAAGTGATTTGCCTAAACGCACAATGTAAGGGTGAACGCGAATGTGCGAAGCAACTTTCACACCAGCAGTCCTTTGCTCAGTGAAAGGAAATGATGTGACTTCAACAATATTATCACGAATAGTGGCCCTCCCATGTTACGTAAGCTTGCTGGAAAGGGAAGAAGGCCTTGTATGTGTATCGATGTGGTAGACCATGCCTCGCTCCCTGCAGCGACGATCGATGCGGCCAGGAAGGAAAGACGGGTAACCTAACCCAGCAGTCCTCGCGCAAAAATGTCTCTCTCTGGTTCAATATGTGGGCGGATCGAAACTCATAACCTTTTTTTATTTATTTCGAACAAGGAACTTATCTTGCTTGTATTTCCTCGTGCGCTGATTGTACGTGAGGAGACACGTATTTGCTTGGAAACAGATCATAAATGGATCTCACTCGAAAGTTAGCAGTAATAGTATTTAAAATCGTAAATTATGTTACTTCATGCATATTTTGTCCTTGGTCGGGGCAACTAGGTTTGCTGAGACAGCCACATTCGGCCGACAAGCAACAGTGTGCCTAAGAATAGCGAGAATTATGACGTCACAACTGGCGGTTAACTCTACGTATATCGACGAACGACTGTACCGCCGTTGCCCCCGCCCATCTCTTCCCCTACCCTTCGCCCCACCTACCCATCACCACGCAATATGTCAGATCGCCCACAATATAGGAGCCAGCCAGTTTAAATGTTACCAACGAAGCAACAAATAGATGTTACAACAAAAATGTTATATTGACGTCAGCTGACACATTAGGGTGAAACGGTAAATGTGGCAAAATGTGACGCACGAACTGATTAGTCATAATTTTAAAGGAGTCCTAAAGAACTTGCCATTACATTTCTTCCGTGGAGCGGTTAAAGGCCACTCTTCAGTGAGCTTAGCTAGAGCATCATATTCTGCACAGACCTTTCGAAATTATACAGTACTGCTAAGTCGTTTCCGTGAACACTGGCAGATCATAGCATTGTGATGGTAATTAAAAGCAGTTGGTAGAAGCGCTGTAGCTGATATGAGAATTTTTGCGTGTGATAATGAGAATTATTTTTGTTCGTGTTCATGTATCACAGTTACGAAGCAGAATCGTGCACATTGCGATTTCCTGAATATTATTATCGCCATAGGTTTACTATTCTACATAGGTGTGTTGATCCATTCATTTACATATAAATTATGTTAATCTCATATGCCATTCCGAACAGCGACACACTAATTTTTTATACAATGAGGAAGAATGCGTCGCTTAGCCTCACGCAGGGTGAAAAAGGTGCGTGGAGGTTTCTTTCTATAACGCATAACTTAATCGAAAAACTCTTATCATAGTATGGTAACTGAAATTAGAAAAACCATCCTTTATTAAGTTCGTGTATTCTGCGAACGGTTATTAGTAAAATATTTATTTGAAGTTTTGTTTGTTTTTTCTGCTTTTAGAAGAGGGAAAATTCCGTAATGCCTAGGTTGTACGTCACATTTGCCGATGTCTGCGCATGTGCAGTCCCCTGGATAGAGGCTAGCAGAGTACTGCTAGTAACCACTGCAGGTGCGTTGAACTGGTTTGGTTAACATTTGTGGTATCTTATCGTTTAGAAAAAATTATTAATATGGCATACTCTTCGAAGTAAAATTTGGCGTGTGGTTTCAGTATCTACAGTATTTATTTTAATGTTCCGTAACATTTGAACATACTTCACTGGACATAAGATTGCGTTTATGTTGATACGATCGTAGTATACTCCCTACATTTAGCCCGGGCAATCTGAATTTATTGTTTAATGAAATAACCGGTTATTTTTAACAATAAATATTTCATTAAAATGTGGTAATATCGGGATATGAAGCTTGTAAATGTTTTGCTTGGGATGATGTACAGGTAGGTGGAAATTAAACATTTTGTTGTATTTTGAGCCAAAATGTGCATTGAACAGTACACGGCAGTATGTAGCGTTATTGACATAACCTTATACATGGTCGAAAGACAAAGTGTTGGGATACTTGTATTTTTTGTCACCCCAAGATAATTCAGAATAATACAAAACAGACCACTCTGTGAAACATGTGTAATCTATATTGACATAACCTTATTCATTGCAGAGAGATGAAGTGTTGGCATTCAGGGACTACTTTTATATCATCTTTAGCAGACTGAGAATTTCCGCTATCATCAAACATAGGTATGTTGAATGATTTTGATAATCTCATATTTCAATTTTACTCTTCTGCATATCAGTGTATGGAATACATATGATTATTTTTTTCAGGTAGGTGAGCATATCTAGTGAATAGGTATGCAGAACACTGAGGGTATGGACCCTAGTGAACATATTACATGCCCTGGTGTATTAGTGCCCAACTCTGAATGCTTCTCTTCTCAAGAAGCAGTTACTTCTAAATCTGTAACTGCAACTGCAAAAGGAAATGATCACAGTACTGAACTTGAAGGCATTTCGCCCAAAGAAAGCGAACAAGATGATGGCTATGCAGACATTGTTGGCAACAGAGAAGAAGTGATAAAGAGTTCAGCATTAGATCCTTTGAAATCTAAAGTTCATTCAAAAGAGACATTGAGTTCTGTAGAGAGGCAAGTGTCTGATTCATGTTTGGGTGTTCCTGAGACTAGTAAGAATGACTATAATCAGGATTTTATCTCAGATGTGACAAAGCTAGTAGACATCTCGCAGGAAGAAGAGGACTCAGTTGCTGAAAGCTCTTTGTGTGAGACATCCGGTGGTGTTGAAAGCCAAGAAGAGATACTTGAGTCAAATGACCGATCAGATGGGAGTGATTCAGGTTTGGGCTCTGACCTAGCAGAAGAGAGGAGTGTTCCAGCAGATTCACTGTCGTCTGGTTCTGCAGATGAATCTGTTGGTACAGCAGCTGGTGGTCAAGCTGACAGTGAAGAGGGAGCTGCCAGTAGTGGTAGTGATAGTGAAGCTCATTTCCTTGATGGCATTCAGGACACTCTAGTCGAATCCAGCAAGGATGTTGCAACATCTGTGAATACACTTGAAATACCTACAGACGTGCTTGAGACAAATTCAGATGTAGTCGGGACTCTGAGTGATAGCCATCAAATTACATCAGATAATACATTGAGTAACTTTGAACATTCAGAATTTGTAACAATCAATTTGAAGAAAAAATCCTCTGTACAAGGAGAAGTGGCAGAAAGTTTTTTTGAATTATCAGGCATCGGCTCCTCTGGACCATCAGATGTACAGCAATCTGCCATGGGTTTGAAGTACTCTTCATCGCAGTCCCAGCCTTCAGCTGAGGAGGATGCAGATTTAGGATCAATACTGGATGGTACATCTGCTTCTAACAGGTTGTCTTCAGGGCGTAGCAATTTGAAACGCCATCTCCCATATGATGTTCAAGATGGTCCTCAAACCAAGAGAAAGAAAGCCATCAATTTTGATAAAGTGACAGTGTACTACTTTCCGCGTGCCCAGGGCTTCACATGCGTCCCGTCACAGGGCGGTTCCACCTTGGGGATGGCATCGCAGCATGCTCATGTTCAGCAGTTTTCAATATTGGAACATGCTGTTGAGCAAAGGCGCCTCCATCGGCAAGTAAGTAATAAGTGAAATATTTTAAATAATTACACGTTTGGGGTACATGTAAAATCTGTGCTGTGAAGGTGCGTATTTCCTCACAATGCCTCACTGGGGATAACCATGGAAACAACAGCAATTTGAGGTTTAAAGTAACTAGTAGTTACATAAATAACAGACTATTATTTACATAAATATTAATTAGAAACACAACGGGATGTACAGCCTTAAATTTAAAGTAACTGTACGTAAAGAAAGAAAAGCAGATTACAATACAGTGTGCTAAGTAACTTAACCCAACTAAATTGTGTACTGTAAAGACTTTTGTGATAAATTCAAACAGCATTGTGCATCTGAACATTATGTTTGTGTTTCTTGGTGATTAAGTAGATGCTAGAATGGTTTGTCTCAGGGTCATGTCGCTGCACATGGCATGTCCTTGTTGAGGCTTGCTGTGTCGGATGCAGCTTACACATGCCCTTTGCACCTTAAGCTTCTTACCGTAGGGATGGGTTCTATCAGTTAATTGGGATAGGTGGGAAAGGTGAGAATTTGAGATGCACAGCTTTCTTGCTGATGTGGGAGTCACAAGATTCTCTTAAGGTTCTTAACATGTTACACTCTAGCTTCAGCAGTTTGGGTTGATGGTGGTTCAGGAAGAAAACATCACTTAGTGGCATGAAGGAATTATTATGTTTTATTGCATAATTTTACACACAAAATAAGAAAAGATGTTTCTTTTGGCACAATTTTATAAACATGTCATAGCGTGGTGGGAACCGTCTTCTTTCTTACGCCAAGAACCTTGATCCTGAATTGCACTGCATGTCTACCATCTGTATGCTGCCTGTCACATCACCTTGTCGTGTCACGGAGTGACATCTCTGACAAACTTGTTTTGCAACATCTGTGATTGGTCAGGCAGCAAAAGTGAGTCTTCTGTCATTGGTTGACCAGTCCTTAGGGGACATCACATAATTCTTATTTGTGGGAATAAAATGCCCACACACATATTAAAGCTGAAGATTAACACGTGGCTTTGTTTTATAGGTCAGTAGTCCATAGGTATGTCAAAGTGAAATTTGGGATTCTGTAAGTAAAACTTGCAGATTGTCAGGTTTCTTTGCAACAAACACCATAAATATTACAACTGGAGAGAAACAAATGATATATGAGAAGTTCATAGGGTTGTGTCCAGCAAGGATGTAGGTACAGGTGCACAGATGAATATCTGCACCCAGTATGGTCAAATGTATAATTGCAGATTGTTTCCTTTTTTTAACATCCTAAGGGGTGCTCTGTCTAGGATGTGAACCTAATCCAGTGTTTGGCTACAGCTAGTAGTAAAGTGCAACCTTGTACAGGCACTGAGGCTCTGTACAGGCTGTACAGCCCATAGGGGTAGTAGAGGTATAGCTCTACTCTTTCTTGACCATGGCACTAGAAGGAGGTGCCACTCTTTACCTGTGGGAAAGACCCAGTACCCATTGCACAGGAGGCTGGGTGGGCCCCAGGGCAGGTCTGAACACGTGCGGACAATCTCACCCCCACTGGGATTCGATCCCTGGACCATCCAGCCCGTAGCCAGTCACTATACCGACTGAGGTACCCGGTCCGCAGCTAGTAGTAGTAGTAGTAGCAGCATTAATAAAGAGGTACATCTATTATAGTTGAGTGGTTAGTATTCCCACTTTGTATTTGGGAGGTCTGTGAGTTATAACATTATCCCAGAGAATTGTGTAGCCACAATTATTAGTAAGGTTTTTAACACAATAACACTTTGCCTTGTATCTGAGTAGATGGTAGAATAGAATCCTTACATAAATCAAGAATGACTAATGTGACACCTAAACAGTTTATACTCCATGCCACTGGACAGATATTCTGTTCAAAGAGCAGAAACTACCATGCGTTTTTTCAGTCATCAGAAAATAATTAAGAAGATAATGCAAATACTTTAAAATAATTTTGTGCACCTCATGCCCAGGGGCATACTGTGAGTGATCCATATGTTATGTGTACATAGAATAAGTATGGCAACTTTTATGTAACAGGTATTGCTTCAGTTACGCAGTGAGCGTCTGAATGCCCAAGGTACCCCTGTATCATCCAGCGATGACTCTGAGAGTGAAGAAGAACAGAGCGATGCGTCTGAGTCAGAACTTGATCTCGACAGCTACTATTTCCTGCAGGTATGGAGACAGACACTAATTAATCTCTTTTAGAACATTTGTATGGGGACATCATTTCATCTGAAAACTTGAATCACTCTACCCAGACTACGTTTGCGTGACAGCAGCCAGCACAGCTTTTGCCACTAAATTTGGCCAGAGGTGTGTTGACACGCTTTATTTCAATCTGTTTCAGTTAATATTAGAGTTTTACTCACCATATTTGAAGAAGGTGCTGGCACTGTTTCCATTAGGCTTACAGACATGCATCACATCTTAACAAACACATTGTTTGGTACATGTCAGAGTTGTATAAATTTAAGCAACCTGGCAGGAAGTGACTGCTGACAGCTGTCATAATAAATAATGTCCCTGTAGTAAAAAGGGAAAGCTCACCCCATAACCTGCTATGAAGGTACAGAGTTGGGATAGAGGTATAGCTCTGCTCTTTCTGGAATCTCGATGCTAGATGAGGGTGGGCTGATAACACCATGCCTGTACCTGTGGGACTGAACCAGTACCCATTGTATCGGGGTGTCTGTGGCGTATTTGTGTACGTGTACGTTTATGCACGTGTGCACAGTAGTGTCCAGTTGAAATGTGATGCATGGGAGGGGAAGTGAAGGGGAAACTGGCAAATGGAGTGGGTATCCAGCACTCTCCACACTACATCAGAACATGGTGTATCCAGCATTACTACCGCTGATGCGCATACCTCGGCTGCCAGTAGTCGACTGAACTGATGCCCCCACCGATTTAAATAGACTCATCCGTTTCGCCGAAAGACAAAATCTGGTTTCTGCATATGCGCCATCACATTTCAAATGCAGTCTACTACCAATCATGCACCTAGCTGGAGGAAGATACAATACCAGCTTGTTAAAAGTCACATCCCACATTCCCTTCCTGTTGTCAGCACTGAATATGAGATGGGCTGAGGCATGTTCTATGAGTCATAGACGGTGGATGGACACTGCTTGTGAGAAATGTATTATGTTGAACAAAGGGAGTTCATTTGCATTACTTTTGCAGACTGTGTGTTGTGTATATAAATATCACAAACTGCTCCTGCAGGTAACCTGCATACCAGACGGTCATCTAAACAGAGTGACATAAACCAGGTGTTGCATTGATACAATAGCTGTCCTGATGATGGGCACATGGCTGCCCGAAACATGTAAAGAATAGAAATAAACATACATGAAAAATTGTGCATCAAGTTGGTTATTTACAAGGATCATACCAGGATGCACGGTCAACAAAATGTAAAAAACATAAATATCACAAACTGCATAGTAAAGAAGTCCCACATCAGTGGTGCTATGCAAAAAAATATACAGAATAGTGGGAAAATTTCGGACATTCAGCGTTGGGCAAAAAGACATGAAAACATTACATTTTAAGTGAAGAGAAATTGGACAGTATTGGCTGTTGAATGGAAGCCTGAGAAAATCTTTTCATTTACTGGTTGCACAAAGTTGCGTGTCAAAATCATCATCGTACAGGGCAACGAATCTTTTTAAAAGTACGCCCATGTACAGTTGAAGCCATACGGTAGCTTTTAGATTAGGAAGCAAGGAACTAATGCTGCAAGTGGTTTCAGAAATCGGTGGCCACTGAATTTAATGATCCAGAACACATGTTTTTTCTTGGATGAGGCGTGTTTCACGTTAAAAGGGAATGTAAATTGTCAGGGGTGTTATTAAAATCCCTTTTCAGGTCATGAGGTTCCATTGCATGACCCAAAGTTGAAGACTGGCGTGCATGGAGCACACACAAATTGATACATCCCATGTTTTTCAAAGAAACAACAAACAACCTCAATGCTGCAGTATCATAATTCTCAAGATTTTAATATGTGCAGTTATTATGCGTGGCAGACACTGAAAGATAGAGGTTATGTGGGCAATCAGCATTGTTTCCAATAACCGAAGAATAACATTTGATAATAAAAATGTTTATATTGTAAAGATGAGAGCTCCATCGTGTGTGGAGAAATATTTTCAGAAGGTGTGAGGCCTGCTTAGAATCTGGAGTTTGACATTTTGAGACTGTTGTGTGAAATGACAGAAACTGAACTGCAGGGGAGAAATGGACTCTAAATTCTCACTGAATGCAGTCTGCCTATTCATTTAAGTTTTTGTGACAGGTTTGTTACTGAGTGACATGATTATTGGCTCAGTGTACGTGTATACACAGCATCATATTCCAGAAAGTCATATTCTTCTTTTAAAATAAACATCGAATATTTCGCAAAGCAGTATTAACCTGGTCTTTATAATTGAGAGTCAGTATGTTTTTTGTGTTGTAGGAACTGGAATTTTTTTTTATGAATTAAAGTGAAATGCCAACTTGATGGAACTAGGTGATTGTATTGATGTATTATTAGCTCGACATGTTTCGGGTACATACGCGCATCATCAGGATCATTAGATGTTGAGTTGCAGCATATGGTTTTCTGCACTGAATTTTTGGACGGGTGGTGGTCTTGAGAACCAGTGCGTAGGTCGTGTGTTTGCACGGCACCATCTGCACCGTAAACACGACCCACGCAGCAGCTCTTAAGACCACCACCCGTCCAAAAACTCGGTGCAGAAAACCATATGCTGCAACTCAACATCTAATGATCCTGATGATGGGCTGGGCGTATGTACCCGAAACATGTTGAGCCAAGAATACGTCAATAAAATCACTTAGTTGCATCAAGTTGGCATTTCACTTTATTTCATAAGGAAGATGCGTGGTCAAACAACCCTCATGGATTTTTTTTTATGTACATTTTGGGCCTCACAGGTTTACCATGTAAACCAGTCTGATAAGTATTTTTTAAATTTGTTGGTACTGAAAGCGTGAATGTTATGTTTATTTTTTGCAGCCTGTTCCAACGCGTCAACGACGGGCTCTCTTACGTGCTGCAGGTGTGAGGAAAATAGATTCAGTTGAGAAAGATGAGTGCCGAGATATCAGATCTTCACGAGAGTTCTGTGGCTGTAGCTGTAAAGGTTACTGTGACCCAGACACGTGTTCGTGCTCACAAGCTGGCATCAAATGCCAGGTGCGTAATGTTAGTATTAACTGGGGCCCAAAATGGCCTTTTTTTTTTAAGTTTATTGCTGTGGCACTATTTAAATAGTTACCATATTCATAGGCATGGTTTATATCTTTCTTATCATGACTTTATAATTCTTATAATAAAAGCAGATGAGATGGACTATTTCTCAAATTTAATTTGGTAAAGAACTCTACATGTTTCGGACAAATCTCCTGTCCATCATCAGGAGTCTCAGCACTGTGTACATAGCAACAGGTATTTGTCATGCTAGTTATGTCGACTGCTGGCACGGTCGGGATGGAATGTCAAATATCACTTTATGAACGAGCAATAAACGGTAAAGTTAGTCATCCCTGTCCATATTATGATGGTATATGGGGGGAGTGCAGATATAGCTTTGCTCCTTCTTAACCTTTGTACTAGGTGAAGGTGAGTTAATATTTATAACCAAGAAGTAAGTGAAGAAAATAGTACAGGGATTTTCAAATTCTTTCCTGTTTTTCTTACATTTTGGTTACGTTGTTTTGCTCAGCTACTTATATAATTGTTAAATAAATCATTAATAAATAAAATACAGTATTTCTATACATAATAAATGTAAAAGTTGAGACAGGATAGTGAATATATGTAGTAGGTCAGAGGCAGAGGAGTTGTGGTTCGATTCTGGCAGGTGAGAGAGAGTCAGTCATCCAGACCAGCTCTGGGGCTTGCCAAGCATATTAATCCTCCTATTCAGTGGATGGGTGGGCTGTCTACAGGAGTAAAGTTGCCAAGACATGAAACGTACCATTCGATTCCATTTAGTCCAGGCGTGATGAATGAGTGGACCTGTACCTCCACTCCCCTGTATGGCTTTATGCCATTAACAGGGACAAATTTACCTTCTACAGGCAGTGCTTTACAAGGTGGTGCTGTCGCACAGATGGTTTTTGCAGTGAATTCTAAAAGTGGGTAATGTGATCCTGGGACTAAGTTGATTTTGCTTTCCATTCTGTTCACTTGGCCTTTGACATACGTTTCATCATGAACAGCCACATCGAGTGCAGTAATTGTAATGAAAAAACTCTATTATGTCTTGTAGATTCAGCTAGCAACATTTAGTACTAAGGAAAGTTTCTTGAAAAGGGTTCCTTTGCTGTATTTTGGCAGATAAAATCGAGATTGCAAAGTCTGGTTAAAATGTCACTGTCATCTTGTATGCAGTACAGGCAGCTCCCGACTTCTTTACACAATTCATTCCTGAAAACGTGTAAGAAGTTGGAAATCTACAAATGTTGAGCAATAGACTTATATATTATATTGGGGGTACCATTTCCATTACTTAAAAAGTACATATAAATCCCTATTTATGGGCAACAAACAAAACACTTGTAGCAACAATTACTGTACATTTATGCATTAATTCAACCAAGGATAATTTTTAACATTTCCGCCATATCCTCCATAAGGCTGATGGCCGTATAAGGGTTGGCCAACAAAACTTATAAGACATTAGTAACCTTAACAACGTTGATGAAAACATTTACACACATCTGCTTTACAGTACAATGACTATATTCTACATGCAGATTACTTATCGCCACTGTCCTGTTGTAGCTCGCCTTTCACCAGATGGTGTTACCAGAGTTAGCCAGGACAGCCAAAAACAAAGAACATGAGGCCTAACCAAAATCAGCCAGCATGAAAATTTAACCATCCACACCATCATCAAAGTTGTCATTTGTGTTACAAAGTATAAACAATACAATAAACTTTCCAGAATTATGTCTTGCCTGAAATTATACTTATCTCGTGTACATCTTCTGCCTCTTTTTTGGAAGGGGTTGGGAGTGGGGACTTAACAGCGCTATTGGGCCTAGGCCTCCTCATTTTTGAGGCTTTGTAATCACACTTGTGTGGATTACACAGGGATACTCGATACTATGTAGTCACCAGTGAATTCACTAATTTTAAGCTTGCTGGCGGCTATATCCAAGTGAGTGAATTTGAAGAAAGTTGAGGTCTCTTCAGCTTCACTTGCTACTCACTGGCTAGTATATTATCCCATGTGTAAACGTGCTCATTGTATTGATATGACCGGTAAGTACCTTGTAATAAGGCACTAAAATTTTTCAGGCCGTCTCTGATATGTCGAATGATGAACTAAAGCACTACCAGTTGACGGCCCAGCCTTTTCGTTCCTGCATGTAATAAGCATGGCCAGTTTACTCCCTGCTCACTCACTAGTTGGCAACTGAACTCACTGACAAGTAACGTGTATAGTAGCCTTGTGTAATCCCAGCCTTAAACACACCATAATCAGTAGGGCTCCTCTGGATGAGTGATCGGTCCCTTACAGAGACCGCAACTTTACAACACACAATACTCACAAAGAGACAGACATCCATGCCCCTTGCAGGATTCGAACCCACAGTCTCAGCAAGTGAATGGCCATAGATCCACTCAGTAGTCCATGCGGCCATTGGGATCAGCCTTTCTGACATTTAATAGAAACAGAATACAATTCAGGGCTCGGTTTTTCAGGGCCACTTTGCTATAGCTCAAAATGTTTGTTTGTAAGCTATGTACTAAAGTCTGAATTCAGCATACGAAAAATGGATTAGGGGTGAAAATTTATAATGTACAAAAATTCAGGTTGTACAAAAGTCAAGGTTGGCCCATATTTTCCAAATATAATACAGTTTATGTAATACTGTTTTATTGCCTGTGATGGGTTGCTTTCATTGTCATGCATTATAGTTTTAGAAAAACTATTAAGAACCGATTTCTTGCATTTTATGGAACCTAAAAGTTTTTGACTGTATTCTTTAGAGCCCACACCATGTTTCTGTCCTTAACCGGATGAATGTGGTTCACACTCATCTTTCTTCTTCCTGATCCATCCTAGTATTATTCTTCCGTATGCCATGTTTAAACAAACCTAAGGCAACCCTGTGTGTAAGATGACCTCTCCTTCACATTCTTCATTTTGCAGGAAAATACCTGTACAGAATGTCTTAAGGTGATTCATCCCCATTGTGTTTACAGTATAAAAAGAAATGCAAAAGTTTACTCAGGCTAAGCACAATTATATTTTACAAATAAAACCAGCTACATGTTTTGGCTAATGATGGATCGCTAAAATATTAGTATCGTTTTGGATTTTATATGCATAAGAAACAATTTAATTGCATGACACTATACTCCACACGCAAATTTAACCATGTTCTAACATACTACCACTGCAGTGGTATAAATGAAATAAATGTATACTATTCTTACTTACTTACTTACTCCATGGTGCAGAGTCCTTCTTGAGAAGCTAACTGGTTTGCAGCTAGTCAAGAAATTCCCCGCATTTCATGGAACCCGAAGGTTCATTACTGCACTCACAAGCGTCTGCCA
>Ga0123354_10012931_pt1 | contig 12928 bp, 9 predicted proteins | sample TergutLab28metaG_2_FD_97872 | JGI IMG/M metagenome (GOLD analysis project Ga0123354, IMG submission 97872) | Labiotermes labralis P4 segment gut microbial communities from Petit-Saut dam, French Guiana - Lab288 P4 | ecosystem: Host-associated > Arthropoda: Insects > Digestive system > Gut ...
CATCTCAGTATATTTATCTCAGTAATTAACCAACTTGATGCACAAAATTTTTGTTTTACAATAAGTTTATTTCATGCCTCTACATGTTTCGAGCACATGTGCTCATCATCAGGAGGTCAAAACATGTAGAGGCATGAAATAAACTGCAATGCAAATGCAATTTTGACCTCTTGATTATAAGCACATGTGCTCGAAACATGTAGAGGCATGAAATAAACGTATTGTAAAACAAAAATTTTGTGCATCAAGTTGGTTAATTACTCAGATAAAAATCTCATACAGTGTAGACAACCCAACCATCGCAATGAACCAACAGGGAATTTCGCCCTTGGACAGAGGATATTAAGAGTGAAGCAGGAGAACTGGAGCGAGGAACTGGATCAGGGAAGGAAACTTTAGCCAACATTTTTCTCACTCCTCGTAAATATGTAAGTGTCGGACTTCGTATACATGATAGTCTGCGAGAGAAGCCCATGCAATGATGAGATATGCGTATGTAGAGTTTGCATGTTGGCATTTATGCATCTTTCATACAGTTTACTGTTTTATCCTCTTCTGTATTCTTAAGACATGACATCGTGTTTAAGTAAGTAGTTTATAGTTATGTTTGTCATATTACAATTTTAATTAAGTACTTGTTTCCGTTTCTAGGTTTTTTAAATAAAAAAGTTGAACACAAAAGCACCATTTTGTAAGGGTGAACGTAATATTGCCCAACTTCGACAGAACAGATTGCATGTGGTTAGTTACAAAGACGTACTTTTTTTTTAGATATTTACCAACGTTTTTGATTTACCTGTTTAGCCAACTTTGTGGAAAACCAAGCAAATATTTTCTTTGCCAGAAATGGAATCCCAGTAAGGAAAACAACACTAGCTGCAGGATAGTTCAGTCAAATAAACATATTTCTCTTGTACTGGTATAAGTTGAGCGTTTAAATTAACAAATATATTCATAACTGTCGACGAACTGTTTCGTACCGTCCTTCAAGTAAAAGCAATCCGCTGAAATATTACAATATTTAATCCCGCTACGAGCTACAAACGACCTTCCATGCAACACAGCTTTCATCTGCCGTAAACCAACACTCTGACCATAAAAATCGATTTATTTCAACAATTCATGTTATTATGGGCTATTTTAGACCTAATGGAGTACAGGATTTAGGGAAAGGTTTGATTTGTTATTGTTTGAAATTCAGTGTTTTAAATAAACAATTTATGTGGCTCAGAATGTAAGGCTTCTTCATTAACCACTAAGTTGATGAGGATTTCACAGTTGTGGTAATGATTTATACCCCTGGGATATGACGCTGGTGTATGGTTTTGGGGGAACGTCTTACCTCTCTCTTCATGGTTTAAGCAATTCAAGAAATAGAGCCTACATTTATCGTTCTTTGAAGTAACTCAATCGGCAAATTAATCTTTCACATGCTAGGAACTGTAGTAGAATTCTATTTCGGTATTATCATGATTATTTGCAAATGCTTCTTTCAGTTTTCCAAGTCACAGGTCTTGAGACTCACAAATGCTTCCACTACGCCAAGCACAAACATGTAGTAATATCAGTTGTAGATTCAGGTTAAAAGTGAACAATTTTCTTACACTGAAAATATGTCCTAATTCAGTCTAGCAGAAAGATGTCCTCCTAAAACACATGAGTTTAAAGTATTTTACGACAGCATTTTTATGCATTAGGGGGCATAAAACAGACATCTCTCTTCTTCTCTTTAATGGCGGAAACAATCCCGCTTCTCAAATGCGCATTGCTTCAATGTCAGTACAATTAATGTAAGTCATTAGCAGTAGACGTTCTTAGTTGTTGGGTGAATAAGATGTTAAGTATAATGAAACGTGCTGGAATAGCAAACAGAGCACTGTAGCTAACGATTTATTTAGATATTTCGCACGTAGGGGTGAAGATTTCAGTTACAAGAGCTGTGTTATCTTATTCTTTAGCAATCACATGTGTGACACTTATACAATCTTACATGTAATTCTTTCCGTAACTACCACGTAATATATTCCCATTTCTGCAAAACTAGGGTCCAAGTAAAGGAGGATAGGCTGTCTCTTGATACTTCAATTAAAAATATTCAACAGAAATCAATCTTACAGAAGCATGCAGATTGGTAAAGTGTTTAAAGTAATGTGGTCAACATTTCAATATAAAATATAACAAGAAAATAGAAAATGATTTAACGTGGCTGCGTCCTGCCAAAATTTCAGTACGGGGGTTCGGGAAAGATTTAGGGGCAGTGCTTCAGAAAAAGTTTGTGAACTCTTGCGGGGCAAAATTTAGGGGTCGTATATGTGGAAACGGCAATATTCGATTCGAGAATAAAAAATGGGCGCGAAAGACATTTTTTGACTAGAATAATCACAAAATATCTTAAAAAAAAAGATTATTCAGCAAGGAGGGGCGACTTAACCCCTCATACCACAGTAGCAAATAAAGGTGAAAGTTGACGCAACGTTAAAAACTGTACGTGTTATGCAAACAATTCACAAATATTTACGTGTTTTGTGTGATTTGTAATAAAATAATGTGCCAGTAACATACCGTTGCTTAATATTCTTTTATTAATATTCACAAAACAAAGAAACAAAGTTAAGAATTCACAACATTACAGCTAAAGCAGCATTGAAATTTGGAAGTGAAGCTTGGATACTGTAGAAAAGAGAGAAACAATGTTTAGAAGCAGCACAGATGAAATTTTTGAGACACTTACTTGGAATAACAAAACTAGAAAAAGAAAAGAATCAATGTATTAGCCAAAAAACAGGAGCACAGAACATAGTAAAGGAAATAAAACAGTACCAGAAAAAGTGGCTACAACATGTACAGAGGCTGTACACAAACAAACTACCAAAACAAGCACTACAATATAAACCAAAAGGACGAAGGAACATTGGAAGACCGAGGAAGAGATGGAAGGACCAACCTCATCTTGAGGATCAAGGAACAAGAAACACGCCTAACCCTTCAGAAACATGATGATGATGATGATGATAATAATATTCACAATTATGTGTGGCATAGGGTTTTTAATCTCCACACATAAATTATTTTATTTCGAGGTCCGAAAAAATGTTTCTTTCGCGTAAACGTTCCGTGGTAAAACCAAATTGAGAAATAATTACAAATGTCTCCTATCTGAGACAGTGGAGATTAAAATGTAGCTTACCATCATTTACTGTTGAATACTGGGGAGTGATACTGGATTTCTCAATTTGGGGAAAATACATACTGAGAGTGACTAAGAAAAGGGTACAGTAGAGCATATTCACACCTAAGGGAAATATGAGCATGGAGACATTTCCTTACTAAGAATACAGCATAACTTTCGTACACCTAAAATACAGAAAGATTTGTGTGACTTATGCCTCGAGAGAAGGACGATACTGAAAGGTTTCTTAATGAAACAGCGTGAGGATTGGATTTATGTGCCTCGGCACGGTTACAGTGATGGGCTATTTTGAACACGGTGGCTAACCTCCCGTTTCAAAAAATGGTGGAATATTTTTTAACCAATTTACATCTGTTCTAGGAAGATTCTTCTATATCAAGGTATTTGAACACCGGAAACCAATCTGTGACAAAAAATTGTAATTTTCCAGTAATTTTCTATTGACAGCGCAAAGCTACGTCTTGCCTGTAAGACACCGAGACAAGAAACATGTATTTGCGACCAGCAGCAAAATGGCTATTAATGAGTGTTTAGTTCAGTCAAGTAGGCTATGAAGGTAGAAAACACAAGGTAACCGCATGCCATCATTTGTAAAATAACCTAAATAAAATTTTTATTTCCGTCTTTTAATGGGGGAAAATATCACCTCAAATTTAAGTGACTTTTCTTGTTTCATAGCTCGTAATGCAGCCCTTTTTTTTTTAGATCATCTCCCTGCAGTAAATATTAATATTTCGTTTTATCTGCGAAATAATGACTGAAAGCCCCGAGCCAGAGGAAAATCCATTTTGACATGTTTAATAATACATGTATTATTTTATTATTATTATACTAATATTATTTAAATAGCTTTCAGCACGTACACTGATTTCCGTAGCAAATATTAAAAGTAATAATAATAATAATAATAACAATAAAAATAATGAATACTTTTAATGTGATATTAAAAGTCCATATTGCATTTACTAACACTTTTAAATTTTTCACTCCTTTGTCAAGTATTTTCCTCCATTTGTACTTCCCTTCCTATCCATTTTATTTCAAAATTTACATATTCTCATTTCTCAGTCTCTTTTGAGCCTTCCGCTTTATTTCACCCTCTCCCCTTCCTTTATACCTATTTGACAATCTTGCAACGACACCTCTGTGCTATCGCGATCAGATGAGCTGTCTCTACAATGTGCGAGGTTTCACCGCCCTACTAGCACTAACTGCAACGCCATCTACCCTCCTACTGGTACGTGGTCTTCAACAGTAACGACTTAGAACCTGTCATTCGATATAAAGCGGACATAACAGCATTCATTAACTTCAAATGTCGCTCAGTTCGATATAAAATTCCAGGCATATATAGTTTTGTAACATGCTATAAACGCACACAGGGGGAGTACAGGGATAGTCCTACTCGTTCATTAACCTTTGGGCCAGAAGTGGTGGGTAGTCAACGCCTAGTCTCGATCGTTTTACCTTCGGGAAAGACCCGGCAACCATTGTGTAGGTGTCCGGGTAGGCTCCAGGCCCGTTCTGGGCAGTGTGGAAAATGTTTCTTACATCGGGTTTCGAACCCCACACCGTCCAGCTCGTCCAGCCGCTATGCCGTCTACGCTATCCCGACCCATTAAGACAATATACGCTAATCTTTTGTTTAGCGCACATTAAATCACCAAGCTTAATGTCAGGTCACTAAGGGATTTTAGGATAAAGACATCGAGAAAGCTACAATTGGTTAAGGAGATGGAGAGTTCGAGAAACAGGAAATAAATAGGAAATTTTGAAGGAAAAATTATGTTGCAATGCTGACATCGAAAGTTACAGAGTATGTTGAATGAGAAGGGATACGAATAGCATGATACAAGACTATGTTTTTCCGCTTGACTATCAAGAGAAAACTGACACTTCCTCTTTGTTAAAAGTGTGATGCTGTGTGTTTGAAAGAAAATATTTTCATTAAAGGCTTCCAACTTTTGCCTTCCAATATATTCAACCCACAACGTAGGAAAAACTTGTGACTTAGGTTACATTGTTACAGCAAAATTTCTAAAAAGTCCTAGTGCCATTATTATGGAGTTAAATAATGAGATTGTGATAAAAACTAGATTAGTAACCATATAACCACCTTCAATACCTGCATTTTTTCCTTCTCTCCGTGTTATTTCTATATATTTTTCACCTCTTTTCTTCCTTGTATTTACTCTTATTGTAATAAAATTGTAACTTAAAAATGTTGTGACATTATTATCACATCAAATTCTCTCATTGTTTCAGAGTATTCGTGTCTTTCACGCAATGAACATTGGAGGAAATCTCATCACATTTCAGTTACATGTATTTACAGCCAATGTGACGTATCTCGGCAAACATTCAAGCTTGTTTTCAGTTACTATCTTGCACTACGCCTAGAATTTAAAACCATAATCTCTTATCTGAGGTTTCTATTCCCGCTGTTATATTATAGTTTTGTAACTCAAAAAAATAAGTTACATAAAATATCATATAAAATTAAACCACTTTATTTATGGACTGGTGCATTAAATCTGCAGCACCGCCGTAAATGTTAATAAGTTTATTCTGGCTAAAAGATGCTTGAAGTTAAGTATAGTTTCTAAAATACTAGCGAGGTTAGATTCGCTTACTACGTAGGTTTCAAGAACTTTCCTTTCTAATGTAGAAAGCGAGAGGCAAGACAGAGCTTTATCCAACCTACACTATGAGACAATATTAATCTGTTGTCAAGTAAGAACACGCAAGCCACGTAAAGGGGTGAGAGGGGTTGAGGAAAGACACGCTCTCGCCTTTACCTCTAAGTCTTGTTACCGTCTTAAGATGGAGACATTGACAGACCGACAGACAGACTTACTTGCCTGGTGTTTTAGGCAACACACATAACAGCCACGCAGTATTATATAGACGTCACCGCCCCAGTAATGGAAATGAGCTTCTTCCTTTTGCACTCTAATGGATTGCTTGAGTTTTATATGCGTGATAAGGGGAGATCTGCTTCAGAGGGCTCAAACGAACAGAAAATTCGCAACACATTGAAGACAGGGACGCTTTTGAACAATCACCTGATATGTAACAAGTCAGCGAGTCGCTGGTTTACAGCAATAAATATGCGGTGCATAGAAACATCCATTTACATCCAGTGCTCCTGCGTTTAATTTTAAAATGTTTGCAAAAGCAATACAAACTTAATGCAATTTTTTTCTTCAAGTTGTTACAATCAACGCTCCAAATAAAACTCAATATTTTATATAGTAATTTAGTGAGTTTTGTAACGTGACAAAATAAATAATGATCAGTTATAACATTAGTTTGTTACTACACGAAATTGGGAATAGAGAATTTTTTTTCCCATACTTCTTTTGTGAATACTAAATACAGTTATATGAAAAAATACAATGGAAACTTCGATAAATTATGTCAATGTAAAGCCCAGTCTATATGTGCCCCCATCATCAAACACTGAAGATGAAGGCAGAGACAGTCTGCGAGACATTTTAAACGCACTACACATTAAAATATCTGATCGTCCGAGAATAATTAATTACATTAAAAGCTGACGTAAGGGCTTCAAATTCTACTGGCGGGAACAACGAAAGTGAGAACACCGTAAAACATAATCAGCACATTCTCCTTTCGATTAAACATCAGAAGTCAAAAAACGTTATTTAAATTACACCCTCACAGGCTAGTTTAGTGTTGATCGATCTTTTTCCGTGGAAGAACAACTAACATAACAGAATTCTGAAACAGATTAAGACGACGAATCATTCTCCTTCATTTGCCTTCAAATGTTTTATGTCATATCCCTAATTTTGATTAGAGGGAAAATAAGAATCCTTTCAAACGTTAAAAATAGAAATAAGCAAGGAAAACAATTTTAATGAGCACAAAATTACATATTTTAAAGTAGGTATGTTGAAAATATGTAGGTCTATGGAAGAGGTTTTATCTTAAGGAGAGGCGAGTTTTGGTGGCAGCTCGAAGACGCGGGGTGTTTTAGAGAAGTGGGGGGGGGGTTAGAATTGACGGTGAATGATTGGAACACGGGTGCTAAGGAAAAAAAGAAGGCCCAAATGTTATATGTGGACCGGCCAACCGTCTGTTTCTGGCGGAACAAGACTTCACGGCGGAGAAGTTCGGAAGAAGAAAGATTATTTCTAACTCACTGGTCCGTGTTCATGCGGGTCTTCAGTGCTAAAACGACTCATCCTTCCGCAAACTTCTATTCTACCAATTTAAATTAATTCTAAACTCTAATGACTAGTCACCACAACTGAATGAATTTGTAATTACAACAAACAGATCAATACTTTTCGTCGGTTACAAAAAAAAACACGTATATTGGGGTTCACCAAAATGTAAACTTAATATTTGCTTAATATTTTTCGATTAGAGAATATCTGCATCGTTATAAAGAAACATACAATACTTAAACGGGAAAAGATTAAAACAGATACAAATAATTTTATCGAATTACTTAAGGTTTCTTAGTACTGTCTAACCCTCAGCTCCGCAGGCGACTTGCCAAAGAACAGCTGTGTAACTCATTCCTATACGTCTTAAGCATTGCTAGTTCTCTATCTGTTTTATGAAATACTTTCATTCTTGTGATGTCTTCGTCCGGTGTTCGCTCACTCCGAATGCAGACAGTGCATAAGTGTGGTTTTGACTTCCTGTCTGGCAGTTACATCGTGTGATATTTAGGTTCTGTACTTCTCTACCTGTGACTTCATTAACTTGTACAACATACATAATAATTCACGGCAACACAAGATAAAGTCAACAAAAACTCTGAAATAGGTTTCGAGAAACTAATTAAACACTATTTATCTTAGTAATTAACCAACTTTATGCACAAAATTTTTGTTTTACAATAAGTTTATTTCATGCCTCTACATGTTTCGAGCACCATGTGCTCATCATCAGGAGGTCAAAATTTTATTATACAGCCTCTGGTATCATCACACTTATAGGTGGCCGTCCGGTGCACGGGACGGCCACCTATAGGTGTGATGATACCAGAGGCGGTGTAATACAATTTTGACTTCCTGATGATGAACACGTGGTGCTTGAAACATGTACAGGCATGAAATAAACTTACTGTAAACAAAAATTTTGTGCATCAAGTTGGTTAATTACTAAGATAAATATACTGAGATGCACGGTCAGCAAAACATCAAAATAATTAAACACTGATACGTACATTATATCTTCAAAATTAAAATTCATATGTACTATGTACCATATCTGTCAGAAATACGTGAAAATTTTTTAGTGTGGAATTTATAAGCAAGAAAAAAAAGAAACAAGATTTTCTCTGTAAATAAGATTGTGATCTTGCTTCGGTAAAGTCCTAGATGTTTGTAAGTTACCCGAAGTAGGTAAGGGATGGCTTATCCTAAAACGAAGCCCAGTTGCTGTATCAGTATCTCAATACGAAAAATAAACATTTGTGAGAATTAACGGTAATCATTTTAGATGACTCATGTATGGAATGAAATATAATGTTATTTTGCTTTTAGTACTATTGAGTATTTATACTAAGCTATAAGTTCCCATGAAAAATACAACATATTCTCGTGCGTAATTACATGACGAATATGTACACACATTATACAGCTGCCGCGTAACACAACACAAGCGACACAATAAGTTGAATTTTACAACTGGTGACTCATTTGTTTAACCCACGCCTCTAGAATGTATCGATTATACTCTCTGAAGATGGCCCCATCAGGGTTGAAACATGTTGGAGTTACTAATAGTATTAATGAAGTTGTGATTTAATAATATATGAGTGCATTTATCGGTGTTTATTTGATATCATAATTTGCTATATTGGCGGCTTGCGTTTATATTACTGACTCTACAAGCAACGTGACACAGAAACACACAGTTCGTGTTGCCTGTTGCGCCAGATTGTACCTGCTTACACTAAGGACCAAGTCCTATACTTCTTGATGAAGTTAAGATCGAATTCCTTATTTGTGTATATATTCAAATTATAGTACCCACATAGTAACGTAAAATTTACGACACTGGCCTTCTTTTGTAACGAACTCTTAACACTCACACTGTAATATTTTGCGGTGAATCTTGTTTCCTGCTTCATGCTTCAATATATGACAGGCCTAGTCTATTAGATTCAAAGTAATGGAAATACTATTTCTTCATAGAACGGGTTAATAAAGAAAAAAAGAAGAAGAAGAAATCTTTGCGGCTGAAATAATTTGACGTTAAATACAAAGATTCATTTCGTCCCACAAAGAGAACGCTGGCACCAGCTGGCAAATGCTGTATACCGAAAGAGCGGGCGTTTTTTGCAAGTCATACAGAATACACACCATATGTCTACAAGATGCATAACTCTGAGTGTAAATCCTGGTGTTGCATGTAATAAACGCTGATGTGTAGAAGGTTAATGTAACTCTAATAGTTTTGATTTTACTTCATTACACGAAAAATACAGTCCTCGTGTTAACCACTGTGCTAAATTTCTTTTATATTAGGAATTCCAAACAAAAATATCAATAAAATTCTCCCAATATTCGCTATCATTCTGTTCCTGGAACGCATGTAACGTTGTTCTGATTACTCTGAAATTTAATACCAAACATTTAACATTTTTTGACGTTCAGGTGACCGCGCATCGTGATAAATTCATATAATAAAACCAACTAGATGCATTGATTTCTCAAATTTATTTTTGGAATAAAACTCTACATGTTTCGGACAGTTCCTCTGTCCGAAACATGTAGAGTTTTATCCCAAAAAAAAAAATTGAGAAATTAGTGCATCTAATTGGTTTTATTACATGAATTTTATTACAAGAACCAAATATTTAATACATATTTTTTACTCTTTCCATTATGCATAAAGATCAATTTCTTCCTTCGTATTTAGTTAATAAACAAAAGTCTTTCTTTCCATTAACACAGATAATGACGTTGTGTTAACTTACACAAAACGAAGGTTAGACCCTAGGCCGCAGGTAATGGAAGTGTGGCTGTTTCTACTGTTATTTCAAATGAATAATTATTTAGTCCTGTTTTACCCTTATATTTCCTGTTACTAAATTAGACGCAGTCACGCCCATGTTCATTCATAAATTTAACTGCAATTTTACAACTGAACATTTACTACTTCAACGCATTAACGAAGCATTTAACACGTTTCAATATGCTCAAATCACGCACCAGAATTTATCAAACCCACAACTACTGGCCTTCGTCCCCATTTCAGGAGCTCACAAAGGTTCTGCATGCATTTTCCCACACACCAGAGCGTAAATTAATATAAGCAATATAACAATAACACATGGAGTGAACACAAAACTAATAACTTCTGTGATGAAGTACTCTGACCTCTCCTGATGACTCCTTTCCTCTGTGGCGGCAATACTTTGCGGCATTAAGTTACTTAAAGAGGAAGAAAAAAAAAAGGAATATGGGGGGGAAGTGCAGGGTCGGCCATAACTTGTAGTTCGTAATCTGTGAGGCGTTAATTTTTGTGATGGCGCTTTCATTTTAGTGCTTAAAAAACACTGTGGGTGGTTCTTTGTGCTCTCTTTCTGACAGTACGCTTGCCCATCTGCCTCTCTTGCCCTCCACACATCGAATATATCATATGTCAGCTAATATCGTGGTGGGGAAGACAATGAGATTTGGGCTTATTTCATATTGCTTTGAAGTACTGAGTGTACGAAAACTGAAAAACGACAGTCAGCTTATTTCCTGCAAGACGTCTCTTGTTCTACTTCACAATATTTTCCGTTAATTTCTTGCATTTTATAATCAAGTGAAAACTTGGTTCAACACGTGAATAAATTGACAAGCCGTTATGAAGACACAATTGTCTTGAGTGACGAAGGAGAAACTATTACGTTCTAAATAAATAAGTCAGGCAATTCATGTATAACGTAACACTGAGGCGCTTTCGCGTAACCATTTTTTTTCGTTGAAAAGCAATAAGCATTAAATATTGTCAGTGTGTCTGTATATATATATATATGTGTGTGTGTGTGTGTGTGTGTGTGTGTCTGTATTCTTGCCTTTGTTAACCGGCACGCAAACCGCATAATTTCTGCGCAGAATTACATCGTCCCCTTGTGGCCGGTCTGACTCTGCTATATTTTTCCACATTATGTCATAAACGGCACAGTTTTAGGAAAAAAATTACTGCAAATAAACTGTGTGTTCTGGTTTTTCTCCACAAGCCTGTCTGGAATATTTATCATATTTCTCATTCTACGAAACATTCAAACAGACATTATTATAAATGTACATAAGTGTTAACTTAAAGTGCCCGTTGTCGTGTCACATATTATTAAAACTTGAACTTTCTGAACAGATTTTCGAAAAAACCTTAAATATCAAATTTCATGAACATCCTTCCTGTGGGAGCAGAACGTTTCGTGCGGACAGGAAGATAGAGAGAGAGACAGACAGAGAGAGAGAGAGAGACATGAAGAAGGTAATAGTCGTCCTGCACCATTTTGCAAACACGCCTAAAAACACTCTGAATTATGAGATAACTCAGATTTTCGCTGCATTAAGCGTTTGCAGAAGTTGAATGGCCTAATATTTCTACGAGTAACACGAAGATCCTAACAAAATTTACAGTATTGGATCACTTATTTTAAATTTGGTTTTGTTAGCAGGTGAACAAGTTTACTGAAAGAAACTATAGGCAAGCTACGATACAATGTTTATGTCAGGCTCCGTCTACCTGAGGAAACTCGTTCAGAATTTGAAATGGAGACACGTAGGACTGGGCAGTGATGGCACAAACATTTTCTCTTTCTAAAAGCAAAATGAGCTAAGCGTTTTCATTATTTCATTTCGTTTTATTGCCAAATCCTAAAGTAAAACAGTAATGAATATAATTATAATTCACAAGACAGTTGTGTAAGCATATGAGGTGCTACCCAAAAGTTCCTGAAATTCCTCTGTCGCAGCCTAACTACTTACCGAAATTTCTATTCTCCTCCATCACCTTCGAAGTAGACCCCTTCTGCATTGATAGAGCGATCCTAACGGGATTTCCATGATCGTAATGCATATTAATGCCTTACACACAGTTCATAAATAATAAGAAAAATCGCACAAAAAACTTTCTTTATTCCTACATGTTTAAAACACTGCGTGTCCGGTCAAGCAGTCCTTTTAACAGAGGTCAAGGAATTGTACGTCCTATTGCTAAGCCGTCCTTCAAAGGTTTCTTTAAAACAGGCGACTAGGGTCTTGTAGACTTTCGTACATCAGTAGTAGTTACACGTGGTGGTAGGTGGGTTAGAAATTGCGTGTGTGAGAGGGACGCCATTCGTCACGGGGAGAGCAAGAGAGGTTTTGAAACCGGGGAGACAATATCCTGGATATAACAGGATCATATCCTGATGTCAGATTAATGTTTCAAGTTTCCAATTCAACTCTCACACCCCACCATATCCCGTGGGCAACAGGCAGGACTGCGGATACAAAGAGACTAGGATGTATCAAACAGTACTGTGAAAATGTACCGGGCTGTATTTCATACTTTATCAACAAAAGCCACGACAAGGAAATACAGATAATTATACTGCGTTCAAGTAAACGTGCAAGAACTTAAAGGTCATATTATTATTATTATTATTATTATTATTATTATTATTATACAATATGTATGTCTCCTGTCACAGGCATTTCTTCCTGGTACTTCTCTTGAACCAGCGGTGATCCCCACCGCTCAGGCTTCAAG
>Ga0123354_10012932_pt1 | contig 12928 bp, 7 predicted proteins | sample TergutLab28metaG_2_FD_97872 | JGI IMG/M metagenome (GOLD analysis project Ga0123354, IMG submission 97872) | Labiotermes labralis P4 segment gut microbial communities from Petit-Saut dam, French Guiana - Lab288 P4 | ecosystem: Host-associated > Arthropoda: Insects > Digestive system > Gut ...
AGTAGCTGTACCAGTATTATGACCTGTACCGGAGGCTGCGGTTACAGTTTTTAGTACTCCTGATGATGGGTGCTGTGACATCCGAAACATGTAGAGTGACTTTGCAGTAAATAAATATCTGCACACTGTTACATCTGGTTGGATATTTATTAATATTAAACAGTAATCTGTCGCAACCCAAACAATTCGTCAAACTGAGATTCCCACGTTAATAGACAGCTGGGTTACAGACACACCATCTGTCAAAATGTTGTGTCCACACAAGAAAAACCCGCTTTTCCTTATATTTTCGTGAAAACACAGCATACTTTAAGTGTTCGTTTGTAGAGGGTCGGTCAAGTTTTTCCTGTCTCCTTCGTGAAAGTGTAAGTTGTGATAAATTGCTGTTTCATGAGCAATATTTCCTTTTGAATCTTCGTTTTCGTCCTCAGTTGCGGCCTGCGCATTCAAAACAACCATGTCACATCGACGACCTCTCAGTGACGTCCTGTCACTCTGACACACAGCTCTCTTAAATGCTGGCGTGATCCTCTTATACATAAGAGACCCTTTCACCAATTCATGTTTTTCACCCTCTTTTCAACAGAGAGACTCATAATTCTCTGCAGGTGCACCTCACCCTCATCCCATCTGGCTTCCTGTACTCCTACCAGACACAACGTGTACCCTGCTAATTATCTTGACACTCTTTCCCACGAAACTCCACGTTCCATTTCCTTGCTGCATGTCATTCCAAATAATCGATGGACGATCGAGCGCTCGCTGATATTTCGCAACATGTTCTTCTGACGACGAGGAGCTATCAGTCACTTACCACCTCTTGTCGGCTGTCCGCAAGAGGTAATTTAAAATATCTGGAGAACATCTTCCCCGTTCGCAGGATGAGGACGTACCATCCCATGGTTACAAGAATCCAGTCAACATGATGGCTTGAAATACAAACTGCATGTGGAAGCATTAATTTCTAACGGTTTCCAGTAATGTGATTAGCTTTGCAATAGTTCTGTATTTTCAATAAATATTAAGCAATATCGTGAATTGCGTGTGTGTTCCATCATGAACATGATCAATATATGTATGGTGCATGTCAGTATGGTTGCAGCCTACACAGATACACGTGACACTAATACGAACACAGCGCTGCAGGTTACGTCGCTTTGTGTAATTCTGAGAGAGCTGACTGCTGCCTCGTATTGATCGAAACGCGCTCTCACGTGTGTGTGTGTGTGTACATACGTGCGTGTTTGTGTTTCAGTGGGGCGGATATGATTTATCCTACAAGTTGTCCTCATATTATTAACGAAGGGACTGACCATATATTTGAATATATGCAGAGAATAATACGTCATACCTACGATACAAAACATGTATAAAGAAGCAGGCATTCTTTACTGTCGTGCAGCTGCATGAATCATCCTGCAGGCAGGCGGAGTGCCGCGGTCTCGGTGGGCCAAGCGGGAGAACCACGCTACAGGAGTGAGGTTCTTTCTTTTTGCTGCGTGGAATGCTGGACGCGGGCAATGCACTGGGATATGGAGGGAATATAAAAGTTTCATTCCCCACTTATCTGAACATATGAATGTTTTGATCAGAACCGGCGAGACTCTATTTCCCAACATTCAGAACGCCACTCTGTCATTTCGGAATTCTGCGAGATTTTTAATACTGCCCGCGCGTCTTTAAGGCGTGGGTGGTCTTCGGCGGCTCGGTTGCTGGGATTGCGGGTTCGAATCCCGCCGCCAGCATGGATGTCTGTCTCTTGTGGATGTTGTGTGTTGTCAGGTAGAGGTCTCTTCTTGGGGCTGATCACTCTTCGAGAGGAGTCTTACCGAGTGTAGTGTGTCTGAGTGTGATCGTGAAGCATGTGCAATGAGTGGTCTTGGCCCATAGGAACTCTATTACCAACCAAGTACCTCCAGCCTTCACAAATAGTTACTGTTTCTGTAAGTTTTCAAAGATCACACATCGATACAACAAGAAGTCAAACTACCCTGAAAGCGTTCAATCACTGAGATACAACCAATGGCCTGGTAACCTGGAAAACGAGAAACAACAGAGACTGAAGGCAGACGTGCGGGGTGTAGCAAGCTAAAATTCAACCATCATGACACAAGAATAAGCAGCCTATGTGGCGCCAGAATAATCCCAGACAAATGACGCAAACATCGTGTTCCGGAGAGCCTGGACTCACCCGTCAGATCGACAAGAGTTATGAGCGACGCTAGTTCATCCAACCGCAGCTGCGTCGGTTTCAGCTCCCAGTTCCCGGTTTTCGATTCGCCTAGTCATCACAGACGACTACGAAGTCCCGGAGCAGCCAAAACTTGCAAACCTCGCAGGGGGAAGGGATAGTCTCTTGGAGTAAGACCTGATTTCACCAGAGGGCTGTCGAGGAGAACTTTAGTTGGCGGGAGACGCGGCTGCCGTAGTCGCTACTTACGTACACACAAGACAATTCTTCTCTCGTTATGCAGTCAGCTGTACGCCCTTTCAGGAGAGTCAGCTTCTCATCGTATCAGACGGGACTTCCTTGTCATCGGGCAGCCGCTATGTTCCCATTCTAATTGCAAGAATAAACAATCAGACATTCGTTCTACTACAATTTCCTGCTTAAAATCTAAGTGCCTGTCCCAGTGGCCGCGCGGTCTAAGGCGTAGGTCTGCGGCCACTCACCTGCTGAGATTGTGGGTTTGAATCCCACCGGGGGCATGGATGTCTGTCCGTCGTGAGTCTTGTGTGTGTTGCCAGGTAGAAGTCTCTGCGACGAGCTGATCACTCGTCCAGAGGAGCAGTACCGACTGTGGTGCGTTGTTATGTGTGATCTAGAAAACTCGCGAATGAGGAGGCCATGGCCCACTGGGGGCTGTCGCGTAAAATAAAAAAAAGTTATAAGTGTGCGATCTGTGGAGGTAGATAGAGGTTAGGTTAGGTTAGGTTAGGTTAGGTTAGGTTAGGTTAATGTGTGCAGCAAATTGTTGCAAATGCATTTAAAAAGTGATGGGTGTAAGTACTAAGATTTGCCGAGGGGAAGTGCTAATTTAGTGGCAGGCACTAATTCACTGTCCCGGAAGTCATATAATTTATGTGTAAGTCTTTAGATGTACTAGTATAGAATGTCTCAGAAGACATTCGTAAATATTTGAAAGTTGTAGCTTGAAGGAAAGTAAAACTTGAGAGTTTTCTGCTTCATTCAGTCAGGACAAGTACCGGCCGACTTAGACTGAAAGATCAATATTAGATTTTGCAAGTTTTGGGGTTTTCTGGGCAGTGTAATCGAATATTCCGGTCTCCCGAGATGTTTCACTGCGTGGCAGGGTGATTAGTTTCCAGAGATTCGCAGAAACATATCTCTAAATTCAAAGGTTGAAAGCCCACGAAAAAAAAAAAACCTCAATATTAGATAAACCTGGAAGTCACACAAACTGCAATATTTTGTTCATACCTAAAATTCTCCTCTAAAGGATGACCCTTTTAACAGTCACTTTTGAGCCTACCACCCGTCTAGTACAGACACGCTGTAAGACTGGCTTAGAGCAGTGCTTTACAAACTGTGGTACAGTACCGTGGTTGATATGTGGGCGGTCGCCTTTGTACACACAGAAATTTAGGATTTTTTTTTTCGATAATTAAATTTCAGAAAAGTTGCTGCACAATTCCAGACGTTTTAAGTGTGTTGAAATATAGAGTAAAAACTTTGTAAAGTGCATACCAACATACTGTTTGATTGAATATAAATACAGACTCTTTTCTGTTCTCTGATCGCTTTAAATTAGGAAAGTAGTAATTAGACACTTTATTATCCAACTAATGCACAATATATAATATGTAGATACAATTAAAATTATAAAATATTTAAAAGTGCTCCGAGATGTTTCGGATCACAGAGGATCCATCATCAGGGAGCTTTGTACAGTGCTTGGCTAAAAATTACAAGAATGATTCTATCGTGTCCGTTGACATGGACAAGGTCGGTGTTATGGCAACATATTCTGACCCGCTGTGTGTGTGTATAGTTCACTGTATAGGAAGACACTCATATACAGTGAACTACACACACACACACACACACAAACACACACACACACACACAGCGGGTCAGAATATGTTGCCATAACACCGACCTTGTCCATGTCAACGGACACGATAGAATCATTCTTGTAATTTATAACCAAGCACTGTACAAAGCTCCCTGATGATGGATCCTCTGTGATCCGAAACATGTCGGAGCACTTTTAAATATTTTATAATTTTAATTGTATCTACATATTATATATTGTGCATTAGTTGGATAATAAAGTGTCTAATTATCATTGATGCACGGTGCAAACATGAAGATTAGAAAAGCAGTAATTGCGAAATTTGAGGTTGCCACAATGCTGTTCTATTTTTGCTGGTTGGCAAGATTGGGAAGTTTTGAAGACTTTCACACTTTCCAACCAACGAAATATTCCGGAAGACGATTATTCTGAAAGTAGACGTTATTTTTTAATATTTTCCACACCTGTTGTTAAAAGTACATATTTTTATTCTAATAATTTTACGCGAGGAAAAGAACTTCGTAAAGCAGTGGCTTAGAAATCACCTTCTGTTTTAACGCTGTCTATAAAGGATGATGAAAAGCCGAACTTTGGTACGTTTCTTGTAATTCCACCAACCACTGCCATTTTGTCAGTATTGTACCCTTAATGAGCTCTCTGGGGTATTTTCGACACAAAAGATCCCTACGTTTTCGATACTGAAATATCTCAAGAGGGATATAATGTGTTTAAACATAAACATAGCGACAGGAAAGGCAGATGGATCTTACTTTAGACTCTCTGTCAGTTACGTTAGACCCTCCCGTAATGTATAGGTAAATATGTCTATATGTTCATGCTCTTTCGAACTAGATTACAGGGGTACTTCTCTGGTAGCAGAACCCAGATATTTAAAGCAGCAAAACCTGCCGCTGGACGTGGTCGACGGTCAGATCCGCCCAACTTCCGTCGTTCCTTTTATCCCCCACCCCCCTCTTTTCCCCTTTCTCTGCTTGAAAGTCCTAGACCAGGGCTGGCGAACATTTTTGAGGTCGTTTGCCCAAATGCCCAAATTGTCTATAAATTTCGAAAAACTTTTCCGCATGCCCACAGGAATTTTGAAGAGTAAAACAAGATATTGGAACCTTCCATAATTATTATTAATTATTGGAATATTATTATTATTATTTTTATTATAAATGTATAATTAATGCACAGTATAATTATGATATTTCCAATAAAGGTCTCCACTAGGAAAGCGATGAGGAAGAAACTGTGGCAGTAAGTGGGGCTGCCGCGACCTTCTGTTTGAACTTAAGATTTTAAAACTTTCTGTCCAGTGTCACGTAATCGCTCAGTCACCGCCAGACCAGCGCCTCAGTGATAAATATCCAGTCAACACTTCGCACCGCTCCCGATTTGTGTAAAAATTTTTCATTCGCAGTGTTATTTGGTAGCAGTCGTGCTTATGATGCTGTCTGTACACTGTCACATATGTATGTGTATACACATGTTCTTCACATATATATGCGCAGGTCTGGAAAATTGGAAAAAAATTATACAGCGGTGAATGTCATGTGCCAAGGAAATTTTTCCGAGTGACATTTTGGGCACACGTGCCATAGGTTCGCCAGCCCTGACCTAGACGAAGTTGAGAAAATGGTGTTAAAATAAATCTTGAATAAATAAAGCGGGTGAATTTGGATTTGACTCATCTGGCTCAGGGTAGATTCCATTGGCTGGCCCTTGTGAATGTGATAATGAACTTCACAATTTCCTTTTCATGCATTCCAATTAAATTACAACAATTTAAACAAAGAAAGTATTTTAATGTAAAATGGTGTCACCAGTGCACGCATATGAATGAAATAAGGTACTTGGGGTCCGTCTAGAAATGTTGTCATTTACTTAGCAGAAGTCAGTTAATAAATACCCTAAGTTCGTCAGCCAAATCCGAACTCCGCTCATCAGGTTTAGTCAATGGGGAATGTAAAAATATTTTCCGTGTAAACTGTGGATATGCCCAGGAAGTCCTTCCTGCTCCCACAGGAGCACAGACGCGGGAGCTACTAAAATTGGCACGTATTGACCGCCTGCTGCCAGTGCCATCTATGTGTCTCGCCCACGAAAACAACTCAGACAACTCATGAACCAACCCTTGGCCTTCCCCTGTAACTTGCTAAAACCACTGCTGACGTGACGAATTTATACGGGAGAGGTTTCGAAGTAGACCTTTGATATGGGTTTCTCGCGGTGGCGCTGTTTATCTGGGATCTGACGCCGTGTAGTCTGGTACTATATACACTTGCCGAAGTTTCACGTCACTCCGAAACATCAGCTTACTGCCACCAGACTGCACGGCGTTGCATTCCAGAGTGTAGTAACCTCCACACTAGACTGGCTGAACCGATATTTCCAACAAGCTTAGGGTAAAGGTAAAGGTAAAGGTAAAGACCACCCTAGAACTGGCCACGAAGACCCAAAGAGAAAGTAGAGGTACAGCCATACTCTTTCCTAAACCTCGACGCTAGATGGGGGTAGGTGATCAACACCAAGCAGCGGCCGCTTGACCCCAGGAAAAACCCGGTACCCACTGAACAAGCTTAGGGTTCTGTTTGAAATATCGTGACAAAAACAAAGAATAAGTAAATTTGACCCTGTCCGCGCTATGAATGCGTATAAAGGGAGGAGAGTTACAGCTTCACTCTTGCCTAACCTCGGTACTACACGGAGATGTGTGATCAGATTCACGCCCCGGCCAGTTTAACCCCAGGAGAAAACCCTCGTGCCCATTGAATAGGAGACTAAGAGGAACCAAAGCCGGTCTGGGCGGTTTTAGAGTAGAGAACTCGTGTTGTACTTGTTAGGATTCGAACCCCGCATCGTCCAGCCCCTAGCCAGTCGCTATACTGTCTCAGCCATCCGGACTCCCAATGAAGAAATTTCAAGGGCAAAATAATGGAAATGATAAATTGAGCAAGCTTGTATCGGCGCACTTCTGGAATTCTGTTCAAGAGGAAAGTATTTCACATTTCCATGTCGGGTTAATGGCCGTTTCATTTCGTGGTTTTCTTCTTTCTCTCTAATTTGCGATTCGTACTTCTAAATACTCAGAAACTCACACTTCATTATAATTTCGGTCTCATACATGCTGCAAACAACCTGAACGGCGTCTTTAATTGCCTAAGAATCAATCATATATGCTGTCAGAGGCGGCTGCTCTGAACAGAGTAGTTAATTAATCTTTGGATCCAAGAAAGGCATGAAGTTGACTGACTAGCCGAGCAAACAATGGTGTTTCAATGAGTCGGCTCAGCGTAGTTTTTTTCTTTTTGATTTAGGTAGTTTTTGTTGGTTGGTTGGATTGTTTGGTTGATTGTTTGGTTGGTTGGTTGATTGTTTGGTTGGTTGGTTGGTTGCTTGTTTGCTTGCTTAGGTACTGAGTTCGTTATTTAGACAGTCAGGCAGTTTGTTGATTAGTTAGTTAGTGAATGAGGAAGTAAGCTAATTAATTTCTTAGTCAGCTAGTCAGTCAGTCATTTAGTTGAACGGTTGTTGGTTGCTTCATTAGGTAGGGCTTGCTTACGTATTCAGGCAGGCTATTGGCTGGTCCGTTAAATTTGACTGCTTGGCAAACATACGAATGACCACACTTATCATTTATGTACAGAAGTGTCTCACATGCCCGCCGTACATGCTGCAATAAAACATTTTGTTTTGCTTTATAGCGGACCCTCCATTTTATTTCGAGCTGTAAATTCCCGCGTTTTACAGTGTTACGACTCTAAGCCTACATAAAGAAATACATGTCATCTTTTATTTTAAAGTCTGGTACAACTTTTATTATCTTATCTTACTGTTTTTTGCGCCGTGACGCAGTCGGTTGAGGCACTGCGCTTCAAGCCAAAAGGTCGCGGGTTCGATTCCCATTGGGATTTTTCATGTACTTATTCCTTCCAGCTGTACTATCGCCCTGCGGTCGACTCAGCCTCTAACAGAAATGAGTACCAGGGGTATCCTCTGAGGGTAAAGGCTGTCGGTGTCTAGGGCTGATAAACCTACCACCTTCATGTGCCAATTTTCTAGAAATTCTGGGAGCCTTAACACCTGGAGCGGGGACCGCGGTGGCACAGTGGTTTAGGTGCTGCGCTACAAATCGGAAGTTCGCTGGTTCGATTCCGGATGGTGCCATTGGAATTTTTCATTGACATAATCCTTCCGATCGCACTTTGGCTCTGGGGTCGATTAAGCCTCTAACAGAAATGAGAACCAGGAGTATTTCCTGGGAGTAAAAACGGTAAAAAAGTTGACAACCTTACCACCATCCTGGGTCATTTTCACGCAATTTAGGAACCTTAACTTCCTGGAACCCTCTGGGCACCTCGGGCCTGTAATGGGACTGGTTTACCTTTTTTAACTCCTGGAGCTCTAAGGACCTGTATAGGTCTGTAAAAAGATAGCTTTACCTGTTACTGAATTTTTCTCGAGAATAGCTCTTGCTTCATTAATGAGAGAACTGTAGAATGATACTGCCTGTATTTGTGTTCCACGACAAATGCAGAGGTGCGATGTGTACAGAGAAGTGTTCAGACAGAATATCAAAATCATAACCAAATAAGTTAGAGATTTTAAAGTTTAAGGAAAATGTTTCGAAGTTTAGTGCTCAAAATTATTATTAAAAAAATTGATGTAGGCTGAAAGGAAAATGGCTTTATAATCTTATTGAAAATAATGGAGACTGTCAGAACGACGTAGGACGTGGGGAACGTGATATAACTTTAGGAAAAAAACGAAGAGAATAACTGAAAAACAAAGTTAATTAATTTGAAAGAGATCGTAAGGACATAGTTATCAGAGGCTTAATGGAAGGACAAATTAATAAGAAGGACTGCGAACCGGAATTAACTTCTTAAAGGATGAGAAGTGTAATACACTTGTAGATCCGCATGATATTTAAGTAGAAGGAAAAATTATTACTTTAAGTTTCTCTGTGAACAGAAGGACAACGATGCTGTGCAAGAATAACATCCACACATCAAATCCTCTAGTGCCTGAGTCAGTTTACTTGACGATGACAAACTGTTCAACAATTTATATCAAATTTATATGTTCCATTTACGTGAAATAAAGAATATTTATACCGCTTAATAAACCAACAATTGCACATTAATTGAACGTATTTTATCATGCCTCCTTCCTTATTTGTATAGTAAAACCAACTAGATGCTTCAATGTATCAAATTTATTTTATTTTGGACTGACACTCTACATGTTTCGGACAGTTTTTCCGTCCATCATCAAAAGTTCAAGACTGTACATACAGCAACAGGGCATTTGTCAAACAGATAGTGATCTCTGCTTGCTAGTAGGCAGACAGCAGTAGCTGTTTGACAAATGCCCTCTTGCTTTATGTACAGTCTTGAACTCCTGATGACGGACGGAAAGACCGTCCGAAACATGTACAGCTTCATTCCAAAATAAAATAAACTTGATACATTGGCGTGTCTAGTTGGTTTTACTATACAAATAATATTACGATGCACGACCCTCTGAACGTCAAAGTTTTATCATGCATTATTCAACGCCACGTTCCGGCCGCTTCTGCGACCGAAACATGGCGTTGAATAATGCATGATAAAACATGTTTTATTGTTGTGAAATTGTTGGTTTATTACATAGTATAAAGAAAGTAAGATAAAAATCGCCAGGCAGCGAACCAATTAATATGAACAGGAAGTAGAACATTACTTTCTGAAATCCAAAACTTTGTTTATTCTATCTCTAATACGGAAGAGCCGCTTCAGCACTGGAATCTAATATCACCCCTATTTATATAAAGGGAGATGGAAATTACTATAGTAATTTTCATGACATACCTATATGTCCCATCAACTACGTATAACATTTTAGCCTGCATTTTTCTCTGAAAACTAACACTATATTTTAGTAATCTTCCGAATAAAAATATTTTGGATTTCGAAGTCACAGGCCAAATACTCTTCATGAAACGAGCGCTTCATAAATGGCAGGTAAGAGGAGAATAGAATCCAGCTGTAGAGAGATCATTTGTAGATTTGGGAAAAAGTATGGTGCAGTTACACGATAATTTCTGTTCCTTTTTGTTACCTCATGTGTATTGTTTCACAATGTGTGTATTGATCTCTTACATACTTTAGTTGCCGCATTGCTGGCTAGAAGTCGGTATCCGGAAGGTCCTGCGACCGGCCACCTCGGCACAGGTTTTTCTCGGTTTCCCTCTGTCTATAAGCGAATGCTGAGATGGTTCCAAAGACTCCAAGTTGCTACTGCATGCTACTCATGTAGCCCTCCCGACTTAAATTTCTTAGATCCTTACTTCATATTTATGTTATCTTTATTTCATATTTATGTACATGCATAATAACCACTGCCACCAGGTGACAGCCCATTTGCAGTCAAATATATTATATATATTCGTATTGAATACAATATGCCTATGAATGAAATTAAATAGAACTGATATGTGTTTCAAAGAAAGGTTATTAAATCGTTTATAATTAGAAACTCTTCCGATGTAATTTATATCCATTATGGGCCGAAAGAAGGAAGTAGGTTGTCTTTTTTACGACTTCCTTTCAACCTGAATTCAGAATAAGTTACGTGGAAGCGCAACAAAATGGAGCGAATAAAACTGATTGGGATAAACACCAAATTGTCTTCTCTGATCACAATAATTTATGACATATCGACTTAAATACAACAAGTTGGGAAACAGTCGATTTATTTGTTGATATTAAGTGCCGATAGAAAGAAAAAAGTTTGCATCTCTCGTTAAGTGGATGCAGGGAAAAAATCGCATCACAAAGATGGGTGATATATATATCATTGGAAATTGTGGCGCAGTTCATATACCCTGGAAGAACACAACACGATCAAAATTAAACTCATGAAAAATTAATGTCAGATTAGGTTCAGGAAATGCTTTTTACGGTTCTGTTCAGAATGTTTTATTTTCCCGTACAGCTACTTCCGTCCAACGTGGCCCGATCGGGCCACGTTGGACGGAAGTAGCTGTACCAGTATTATGACCTGTACCGGAGGCTGCGGTTACAGTTTTTAGTACTCCTGATGATGGGTGCTGTGACGTCCGAAACATGTAGAGTGACTTTGAAATAAATAAATATCTGCATGCTGTTGCATCTGGTTAGATTTTTGTTAAAAAGCGTTTTAAATATTTTAATGTGATTTTAGACTTCTTAAATAATATATATATATATATATATATATGCATGTGTTGGTGTGTGTAATGAAATAATCTACAGAATACACGGTGAAATGATAAAAAAGATAAAAAAGGAAAATATGCGTTGTTATTTCTTCCTAGTGAGACCGCAATGATTGTGCAAAGAAATTAATCGTGTACACAGTAAAGAAATCTCTTGTGAACTCTTCTATTGGCCAGTGTATTTGGGTCCAGTGTTTCTCATTGACTCCTTCTGCATTCAAACAGCCACTGATCTCACAATGCCGGCTACATTTTTTCTTATCTTTTCCACGCTTCCTCACCCCGAGTTACAAATCAATCCTAATATGTAACTGGTGCTGAAACTAAGACTTTGCGGAGCTCTGCCTCTACTCCATGTTCTGTATTTAGGAACGGGCAGGGAGGGGGGATCTAGATTTTGTGAATCTTGCAGCTTATACAATTTTTGTGGCACACTTTAAGAAAAAGAATACAAAATTATGAATACAAAATTAGATACGAAAATGAATAATTATCAACACTTTAAACACCGAATTAAGTACCATCTGCCATTTGCTGGCATTATTAGGAGCTTACCATATTCTCAACGTTAGCAGGATAAGTATTAAGGGTCCCTCTCAGCGTTATGGGGTCCGGGCAAGTGAGGGGTCCTACAGGTCAAGGTGCATGGTAAATCCATTCCTGGGCACGGGGACATTTTTACATTAATTTTCGTTTTGATTTCGGTGTGTTTGCCGTCTATAAGCCTATTGACTTAGGTTATTGCATGGTGTGATTCAGTTCTTCAAGCGTACAATAGGAAGCACAAACCATGCTTATTTACTGTAAGCTACATTTTGCTGATGTCGGCGAAATGGAAAAGAAAACGATGGAAGGCTTGAACAGCATCAACACTGAAGAATTCCAGAAATGTTTTCAGCAGTAGGAAAAACGTTGGTACAGCTGTATCGAGTCAAAAGGAGAGAGCTTTGAAGGAGACTATAGCTGCAATAGTATAAAATATAATAAACAATTTAAAAAATAATTCCGGTTATTTTTGGGTCTCCCGTCGTGTTAAAATATGCAAATTAATAATCTAAACATCAGCCTGCATAACCTGGCAACTTAAACGTGAAAACTTGAACACATTATCAAATTCAATTTATTTACCCTTACCACTCTTCCACAGAAATATACAGCCGAAATTTTTGCCGTGTAAATACATCTATGACAGAGAGATAGAGTGGAAAGGGAAAAGAGAAAACCTTATAGAGATGCCAGTTCCCTGCAGAGTAATTATGATCTTAAAAGCACTGTTAACTCTTCAGGCCAGGTGTAATTTAATAACGGTAGGCTTTTCAATATCAGTACTACGTCAACGCGGTCTCTTGCAGGCAAACGATTGGAGTTACGGAAATGAAGCCTCATATTGTACGTTGCTTGCTTCATTTTATGGAAAAATGCAGGTTTATGGTACCGTAATGTCCGTATGGGTCAATGCATGTTTATGGTACCGTAATGTCGGTATGGGCCAATGCAGGTTTTTTTGCACCGTAACGTCCTCATATGCCAATGCAGGTTCATGGTACCGTAATGTCCGTATGTGCCAATGCAGGTTTTTTTGCACCGTGACGTCCTCATGTGCCAATGCAGGTTCATGGTACCGTAATGTCCGTATGTGCCAATGCAG
>Ga0123354_10012935_pt1 | contig 12926 bp, 7 predicted proteins | sample TergutLab28metaG_2_FD_97872 | JGI IMG/M metagenome (GOLD analysis project Ga0123354, IMG submission 97872) | Labiotermes labralis P4 segment gut microbial communities from Petit-Saut dam, French Guiana - Lab288 P4 | ecosystem: Host-associated > Arthropoda: Insects > Digestive system > Gut ...
AAACACCCTCAGCTTCCTTTCCTCCCTCAATGTCAGCGACCAAGCCTCACACCCATACAAAACAACCGGCAAGATTATAGTTCTATATATCTTAATCTTTAATTTCCTGGACAGCAACCTGGATGCTTTACGAGGCATTTAAGCACCAGCCTCAAGCTATGTGTTCTGTATAGAAACACATACAGTAGATGTTATCAACATTTGCAGTAGCCAACATTTTGAAACACACACGTTCACGACATTTCAATTTCAACATCAGAAGCACCAGTTTTACTTGCAATTAGGGTGATCCTTGCTACCACGTCACTGCAACATCTTTACTGCTGATTTGCTTTCGAAATATGTAAAGACTGGACCACATTTGATGTTCGTTGGACCTCGCATCATCTTGATAACTGAAGAATAAAATCCAACTAGATGTCACTTATCACTTCATTATGCTGATCTTAGGCTCAACATGTTTCGGGCACCATTATGTCCATCATCAGCAACTCACAACGAAAGCGTTGGTTACCTCATAGGCCGTCTGGTTCTCGTGTTGCTGCTGGTTGTAAGTTAAGTGCAGACAGGATGGATGAGTGTCCGGACCGCAGGCTGTAACACGTTTTACAGCCTGCGGTCCGGACACTCATCCATCCTGCCTGCACTTAACTTTCAACCAGCAGCAACTCGAGAACCAGATGGCCTATGTGGTAACCAACGCTATCGTCGTGAGCTCCTGAGGATGGGCATAATGGTGCCCGAATCATGTTGAGCTTAACATAAGCATAATAAAGTAATGTGGCATCTATTTGGATTTTATTCTTCAGTTAACTGGAACACATGTTTGACGTGGTTGACATGAACGTCAAAGTTGATTCGTTTTATCAAACAAACAGCACAGACTGAAGATGTTCAAGGAGAAGAAACTTGTTTTCTGAAAAAAAAAATAATGATGAGATACACTGTGCACGTAGCACGCATAGGGACCAAATTCATACGCAGTAATGGTCGACAAATGTGAAGAGAACAGATCAATTCGTAGAACTAGGGGCAGGAAAAACAATAATATTAAAATAGATCTTAAACACATACTGCGAAATGGCTTAAGAAATACACGCCTACCAGACTGGTTCTGTTGGCTCTTTTAAGCCTGAGGGCTACATCAAATAAGCGTAAATTTTTATGACTGAATGAATGAGAGGCTGTTAGTTCCAAAAAAACTATGGTCAGTGGCGTTATTTGCGTGGAAAGATGGTCTTCCTCCGTGGATGGAAAAACTGGCGGTAATGAGGGCCAATATTTTAACAGATGTTGCCAACGCCGGTTCAGCAACTGCATTGTGCACCGAGGGAGAGAGAATTGTGGGAATACGACGGCCATACAAAGTGGCAAAGACGAAATTAAACACTCTAAAAATTATCCAGACGTTAAAATGTAAAGGACAGTAGATACATTTACGGAACCAAAGTACGGCCAAAAGATATATTTGTATAAAGAACTTATTTTTGGTTGCGTGGAACAGTCGTATTGGTAAGGAAAAGTTTTCAAAAGGAACATAAAAATTGGCCTCGTCAGTGTTTCCATTTGTGTCTCTCGAGGCAAGAGATACGGCAGAACTGTAGCTGAGAGTCAATATTGAACCAGCGGCACCAGACAGTCGTGTCGCGACAACTGAATAACTTCGGCAGCGGAAGTCACACCGGGAACTCAGACATGTATAACTTGACTTTTCGAGTCCGGATGTTCTCCTCCGAGTTCTTTGTTAGTTTAGAAGCCACTTGAAAGGCAGCACGGGAACTGGAACACTTAACACTGCTGGTCCGTATTCGCGAGGTTCCGGGTTCACACGTTTCTTGGGGAACTTCCTCAGTTACTGTCATAAAATGCCTCAACAATGCCTCGAATTGGGGCCTTCTTCAGTTACTGTCAGAAAATGCCTTAGCAATGCCTAGAACTGGAACCTTCCTCAGTTACTGTCATAAAATGCCTCAACAATGCCTCGAATTGGGGCCTTCTTCAGTTACTGTCAGAAAATGCCTTAGCAATGCCTAGAACTGAAACCTTCCTCAGTTACTGTCAGAAAGTGCCTCAGCAATGCCTCGAACTGGGGCCTTCCTCAGTTACTGTCAGAAAATGTCTCGAACTGGGGCCTTCCTCAGTTATTGTCAGGAAATGCCTCGAACTGCGGCCTTCCTCAGTTACTGTCAGTAAATGCCAAAACAATGCCTCGAACTGCGGCCTTCCTCAGTTACTGTCAGAAAATGTCTAAACAATGCCTCAAACTGAGGCCTTCCTCAGTTACTGTCACGAAATGCCTCAACAATGCCTCGAACTGGAACCTTCCTTAGTTACTGTCATGAAATGCCTCAACAATGCCTCGAACTTGGACACTTCCTACCAATTTCCGTCAGATTATTTACCGATCCTTCGACGTCACACATCTCTGATCCCTGACAACGCTTAAACCGAAATTCCGTAAGTCCGCCTGCCGATTTCTACGGTTCCTGGAACCCTGACACTACTATGAGACACTTTTGCAGTTGATGTGTTGTGACTGATACAATTGCCATTGCCTATTTTTGCGACTCGTGCACGAAAAGAAACTTCGGTCAGGCTCCACACCTGCGCGAGTTCGCCTGTCCGCACTTTCTGTATGCACTTGGTCTTCCGAAATTCGGTTCTGTCATACGCGATGTTCACCAACAAATCTACACCAGCAGTTGTCGCTATGCTGTTTTAAGTGTAACATGGCATGACAGAAAGGCATTTGATTTCTCATGAGATGTTACATGTAGAAAGAAGAGCCGTGATAATTGGACCCCTGTCGCCACAGCATGACGTGCCATCAGGTTGCGGATGGAGGGAAGGCCTCCAATATGGAGGGTCTGCGAATATATTGAATATGTAGTCGCAGACGGGCGACAAATGAGTTGTCTTCTAGCTTGTGGGGTAGGGCGAGGTGCTAACAACTCCTCACCGCAAAAAGTATCTTGTTACAAAATGTTCACACAGAGATAGGGACAGGTGGCCGGCACTTGTGAATGCGGTAATGAACTTTCGGGTTCCATAAAGTGCTGGGAATTTCTTAACTAGCTGAGAACCGGTTAGCTTCTCAAGAAGGTCTCTGCTCTGTGGAATAAGTAAGTAGGTAAGTAAGTAAGTAAGTAATGAAGTGAGTAAGGAAAGCTGGGAAGGGCACGTGATGTAGGTTGGAAAACTGGAAGATCAGAAGACACTAACCGTATTAACCTTTTGGCGCCGGAATTATTTTTTTAATTTTAGCACATCCTGTACATAAAATGTGAATAACGCAGGAACCAAATAAGTTAGAATTATGAAACAAACTGCATTTTGAAGAGAAAAAGACGGAGAATATATACCATGTTTAAAATATTCAGTACCTATATTTGTTGAATATATATGCAAAATGCAACTTTAGAGGTTAGCGGTGCAGTACGACCACTATAGTTGACATTAGGCTTCTAAAGGTTAATTTGCCTTACGGAAGGACCAAGCGGTGGGTTCCTGCGAACAAGGCACCAAACACACTCCATACACTAGTCTGATGTAACCACGTGTGAATTATATTACCATACTAATAACATTAAACAGCCTCCTGTACAATGAGTACCGGGTCTTTTCCGGGGGTAAAGTGCGGCCGGGGCGTGCTGCTGAACACTCACCCGCTTCTAGTGCCGCAGTCATGGAAGAGTAGAGCTATGCCTCTACCCACCCTCTGGGCCACACCGGGCCTGTAACGAGATCACGTTACCTCTTAATCACATTAACCTTTTGGCGCCAGAATTATTTTTTTAATTTTAGCACATTCTGTATATAAAATGTGAATAACACAAGAACCAAATACATTAGAATTATGAAAGAAACTGGATTTTGAAGAGAAAAAAACGTAGAGTATATACCACGTTTAAAATATTCAGTACCTATATTTGTTGAATAAATATATAAAATGCAACTTTAGAGGTTAGCTCTGTTGTACGACCACTATAGTTGACATTAGGCGTCAAAAGGTTAAGAGTACTCGTAGAATTTTAGGCACGGATACACAAATTTCTGTCATCACATCGCTATAGAGACTAAATTTTGAACATCGGAGCCTAATATTTTGTGGTCTTAGGTGTACAACTTGCATCATGTCACCAGTCTGGCGCCTAGAACTTTGAGATGGTTCTTAATTTTTTTTGTAATCGGTACTTCCGTGATTTTAGGTGTAGCAGGCACCACGACGTGTCTTATAAACTCAGATGATGGGCAGAATATACAAGGTAAAGGTAAAGCTCACCCTAGAACAGGTCACGAAGGCCCAGAGGGGGAGAAGAGGTATAGCTGTACTCTTTCTTTCACCTCCGCGCTAGATGGGGTGCGTGGTCAACGCCACGCCCCGGCCGCTATACCCCCGAGAAAGATCCGGTAGCCATTGTACAGGAGGCTGTGTTGGAAGGATATATGAAACAAACTTACTACCGAAGCTTCACAGGACCCATCGTGTACGACAGTAGAGGCCAGTTGAAATGTGATGACACACGCGCAGAAACCAGATTTCGTCTTTCGGCGAGTCCATTTAATCTGGCGGGGGCGTCAGTTCAGTCGACTACTGGCAGACGAGGGGTGCGCATCAGCAGTAGTAATGCTGGATGCAACATGTTCCGAGGTAGTGTAAAGGGTACTATCCACTTCATTCGCCAGTTTCCCCTTCACTTCCCCTCCCGCGTGTCACTGTGTGCCATCACATTTCAGCTGGAGTCTACGAACACCCACGTAAGAAATTAGGTGCGTCGTTGGGCCTATGCTTAATTGCACTGTTATGATCTAACGGGAAGTACAGTACATGTATATGGACACAGCTATCGTAACGTGTGAGGAGTCGGTCACAGTCAGCCACCTGGAAACATGGGCCTGCGGAACCGAAGCGTTTATATGGGAAGGGAATTCGAAAAATGCATTTCTGCCGTCAGCCTCAGGAAGGACCCGAGATGACGTCGGACTTTCACTTCTTCAGAACCTGGTACGTTCTAGCAAGCTGAAAATTGCAGAGAACGTTTCATGTTTTAAAACCTTCAAGACGTAGACACTGCTGAAAATAAATCCAAACAAACAAGTTACTTACTTACTTACTTACTCACTTACTTACTCCACGGAGCTAACCGGTTTTCAGCCAGTCAAGAAATTCCCCGCATTTTATGGAACCCGAATGTTAATTACCGCATTCACAAGTGCCCGCCACCTGTCCCTATCCTGAGCCAGCTCGATCCAGTCTCTACGCCCAAATTCCACTTCCTAATTATTCATCTTAATATTATCCTCCCATCTACGCCTGGGTCTCCAAAGCGGTCTCCTTCCCTCAGGTTTCCCCACTAGCACTCTGTATACACCTCTCCTTCCCCCATACGCGCTACATGCCCCGCCCATCTCATTCTTCTAGATTTTATCCACCGCTCAATACTGGGTGAGGAGTACAGATCATTAAGCTCATACAAACAAACAAGTATGATGATAAACACGCCGTTGTGTCTGTGGCTTGTGGCGAGGGATCGCAGTAGACTGAAACCAGACTGTGCCAGAAAGTTACCGAGGCTCCAGGGATGTATGTTTAGTTGCTTTGAACAATAAAATTCTCTAGTTAATATGTTACATTGCATAGTTTGTTTGAGTAATGTGTACTACGCTCAGGGACAGAGACGCTGGTCCCACTCATGAGATTGGTCAGTCAGCACATATCCAAGGAACCGCATTCACCTCTAACTATCCACCCCCACCCCACTGTTGCAGTGTGTTGGGCGAAATTTGTCATAGTAATGTAAACGTCTGTTTGACCTGCCCGACTTCGGTTACCACCATTTGTAGCTCACCTTAAGCACTGATCCCTCTCAAGGAATATGCAGGGGGAATTAGAAGTCGTTTTGCTCTTTCAGTACTCTTTATTCACTGAGGTTCCAGCACCACATCTTTTGGTTCCAACACCACAACTTTTGGTTCCAGCACCAAGAACTTTTGGTTGCTCATTGTTCATCTAGCATTCACAACAGCGAACAGCGTACATCTGACCACAACTGACTACTTCATAAGCCTTAGTGATATAGATACCATCAGTGAACACTTGCCCACAGCTGCCATCGCAAACAGAGAACCAGTTCATATGTGAGAGGGGCAACTCAGCAGTCTCATCCATATAGCCTGGCAAGTGCACGTGTGCACACCAAACAGACTGTACCTCTTCCCTTTCAATACATGAACTAGCCAACGCTCGACGACCAGTTTATCTCCTCACCTTCTTGGTTGCCTAGTCCGAGATTTGAACTACGGACCCTGGCCGGTTACAGTAAGCAAATCCGAAACGTCGTAAATACGGCCTAGATCTACCCAAAATGTTATTCTATTAACATTCAACAGTGCATAACTTTTAAATGTTAAACGAGGCATGTACAGTCAGTTCTGCTATTACATGTGCCCCGTTGACGCAAATTGGCTGTAACGCGATTCACCAAGAGGTAAACGGTGTGCGTACAAAGCTAACTTTGGCGTGGGCGTGCTGGTCATTTCTGCGACCATGCTAAAGATGAAAAGGTGGGCGATCTGATCTGGCCCTATTTTATATAACGCGATGTCTCCAAGAAGACTGTACTTCGAAAAGAAACTACCGAAAGTTTGAGGCCGGCTGCTTGTCCTGGCGTTTATCGTGGTTCATTTCAGCATTGTTTATCGTTGAAAAGATCTTCACTTCCAAAGCTTATTTTTCAAAAGTAATTAACTGACAGAAAGCATCGGTTAATTATTTAGGAAGTAACAAATTAAGTTCTGTTTATGAAGGTAGCTCGAACTGGTGTGGACCGGGATAGCACAGTCGGTATAAAGACTCGCTACGAGCTGGACGGTCCGGGAATCGAATCCCGGTGGGGCGAGATTTTTCGCACCCGTCCATACTGGCCCTGGGGCACATCCAGCCTCCTACACAATGTGTCTCTTTCCTGTGGGTAAAGTGGACGGGGCGTGGCGTTGGCCACCCACCCCATCTAGCGCCGCCGTTAAAGAAAGAGTAGAGATATACTTCTACACCACCTCTGAGTCTTCGTGGCCTGTTCTAGGGTGAACTTTATACCTTTACCTTTACCTTTAACTGGAAGTGGTGCCTGTAGACACGCACAGTGCGTGTTACCAAGTTGTGGCACTGTGCAGTCTGCTAGAATGCATGACAGGTAATCGGATTAAATAACATGCTGCTTATATTTCACGATTCGGCCCTGTATGTATGTTCATCCTAACCAGCGATAATCACCCGTGTGGGTACACAATGTAACAAGCCATAACAACTTAATCTAATAATTTTAAAGTTAACACATCAATTTATTAAACAGTATTTGCACACTTCGTTGTTTGGCTTTATACTTTACGCTTGTAAACACTGACAGTGCAGCTTTCAGCCATCAATAAATACTAGTAACAAAATGATACTGTGCTGAGTGTCCGTGATAGAATTTGAATAATTCAGTACAAGGAGCGAAAATAAATTAATTAATGGCAGTCATTGAAAAGCATAAATAATGCAGTGTGTTACTAAATGTTGGAATTTTAAATCGAGGTGACGGCAGAAACAGAAATGACAAATGTGGGCTCTCCTGGCTTCTGTTGGGGGGGGGGGGACGAAGTCTGAACCCAAAATTAGGGCCATTAAGACGGGGAGCCAGGCGCTATGCCGTTTTCTAAACCTAATCAATGAAATATAAAAATTGAGGAGATTGAACCTGAAGTGCAATTGAGCCAGCTGCTTTAACCCTTAGGCACCAAGCATCCTATATATATATATATATATATAGGACAGACGTACAGCTACTCCCCAGAGAGCGTTTTTTATATATTTAGTCAACAAATATATTATTTAATTATTTTTTCAGACTTCCATCATCTTTGTTTATTCCTCCACAAAATGCTGTGCATTTCCTAATGTTACCCTTCTTGGTTCATAAAATATTCACATTTTACATAAATGGTGTGCTAAACTGTAAATGTCCAGCTCCAGGGCCAAAGGTTTAACGAGGGCCGAAATAACGAATTCGTCACAGCGACTCGCCCACGGCCTGGCCACGGAGGATTCTTGGTTCGATTCATGGCAAGGACAAGAGAATTCGTTTTTCTACAAAGCGTCGAGACCGGCTGTGGGGCCCGACAAATCACCTAGTGACCGGGTCCCTGGAGAAAATTGGGCGGGAAGCGAAATGTGCCACTCACTTGCAACTAGTGCCTGAAGTTAAGAATGAATGGACGTGTGCCTCCATGTCCCCCATGTGCCTTCACCACCTGCTGGTACATTCAGACACTATGTTTACCACACACACACACACACACACACGGAGACACACATTATTTATATACTGTGCATGATTCCCACAACCTACAGTTCCTATTTCCATAAATTTTGTTTTTTTGAACCGTGCATCGTGATACAATTATGCAACATAAAACAAAAAAATGTGTACCATTCAAATTATTGCTTTAATTCGATTTTTTATGTCTTCTACATGTTTCGAACCTCATGGATTCATTACCAGGAAGACAGTTTGTACCCTCACTTTCTCTCTGGTATGTTTTACATGCTTACATAAATGCCTGAAAAACATACCACACAAAAACTGAGTGCACAAACTGTCTTCCTGACGATGAACTCACGAGGTTCGAAACATGCAGAAGACATCAAAAATCGAATTAAAGCATTAATTTGAAAAAGTGTGCATTTCATTGGTTTATGCTGCATAATATTTTCCTAAACTATATTCACTGGTTTTGTTATGGAATTTAATTGTAGCTTGGGTGTCAAATGGGCAGCCATATGTTTCATACGAGGCTGTCACTACACCAACTGCCACACCATGTACACGTGTAGGCTGTCACTACTCAAACTGCCACTCCGTGTACACGTGTAGGTTGTCACTACACAAATTGCCACTCCATGTACAAGTTTAGGCTGTCACTAAACAAACTGCCACTCCATATACATGTCTAGGTTATCACTACACAAACTACAACTCTATGTACACGTGTAGGTTGTCACTAGACAAACTAACATACCACATACACGTGTAGGTTGCACTACACAAACTACCATTCCATGTACACGTGTAGGTTGTCACTACACAAACTACCATTCCATGTACATGTGTAGGTTGTCACTACACAAACTAACATACCACATACACGTATAGGTTGCACTACACAAACTACCATTCCATGTAAACGTGTAGGTTGTCACTAAACAAACTAACACTCCATGTACAAGTGTAGGTTGTCACTACACAAAATACAACTCCATGTAGACATGTAGATTGTCACCACACAAACTACCACTCCATGTACAAATGCAGAATGTCATCACACAAACTACCACTCCATGTAGACATGTAAATTGTCACCACACAAACTACCACTCCATGTACAAATGCAGAATGTCATCACACAAACTACCACTCCATGTAGACATGTAGATTGTCACCACACAAACTACCACTCCATGTACACATGTAGATTGTCACCACACAAACTACCACTCCATGTACACATGCAGAATGTCATCATACAAACTAACACTCAATGTAGACATGTAGATTGTCACCACACAAACTACCACTCCATGTATACATGTAGATTGTCACCACACAAACTACCACTCCATGTAAATGTGAAGCTTGTCACTACACAAACTACCACTCCATGTAGACATGTAGATTGCCATCACACAAACTACCACTCCATGTACACATGTAGATTGTCACCACACAAACTACCACTCCATGCACACTTGTAGATTGTCACCACACAATCTACCACTCCATGTACACATGTAGATTGTCACCACACAAACTACCACTCCATGCATACATGTAGATTTTCACCACACAAAATACCACTCAATGTACATGTGTAGATTGTCACTACACAAACTACCAAACCATGTACATGTGTAGATTGTCACCACACACACACAAGCACTCCATGTACATGTGTAGATTGTCACCACACAAACTACCACTCCATGTACATGTGTAGATATTCACTACACAAACTACCATTCCGTGTACACGTGTATATTGTCACTACACAATGTGCCACTCCATTTACACGTGAAGGAAAATTTAATTCGATGCTGACATTCTTAAACATAATGCAAGAAGAAGAAAGCGATAACTTGATGCTTCGGTTGTTTGAGCCCTGTTGCTAACAGGTAGGTCACGATCAATGTCCCATTGCTGACTGCAAATTTATGCCAAATACAGGAAGTAGTAACAACGAACATTACTGTTAGGTTACCACGAATCTCTAATTCTATACAACCATTGTCAGATTCTTAGCCTTGGCCTTTTTATTTTACTTCTGTGACAAGATTTGATTTTACATTTTTTAAATATTCCTATCGATTCATTCTTGAATTAGATGCCGTATGTGACGCATAATGTGCAGGTATATAAATTACACTGTGCACATGGCACATAATGTGCAGATATATAATGACACTGCACACATGGCACATAATGTGCAGGTATATAATTACACTGTACACATGGCATATAATTTGCAGATATTGCAGTGTGCACATGGCACATAATGTGCAGGTATATAATTACACTGTGCACATTGCACATAATTTGCAGATATGACATTGTGCACATGGCACATAATGTGCAGGTATATAATTACACCATGCACATGGCACACAATTTGCAGGTATATAATGACACTGTACACATGGCACATAATTTGCAGATATGACACTGTGCACATGGCACATAATGTGCAGGTATATAATTACACTGTGCACATGGCACATAATCTGCAGTTATATAATGACACTGTACACATGGCACATAATATGCAGGTATATAATGACACTGTGCACATAGCACATAAGTTGCTGTTTTATATTGACACTGTGCACATGGCATATAACATGCAGGTACGACTCTCTACATGCACAGCACGCGGTGGCGCCGTTGGTTGAAGCATTGTGCTATAAGCCGGTAGGTTGCGGTTTCGATTCCCTATGGCGTCATTGGAAATTTTCATTGACATAATCCTTCCGGCCACGCTATAGCCCTGGGTTTGACTCAGTCTCTAACAAAAATTAATACCAGGAATGTTTCCTGAAGGGTAAAGGTGGCCGGTGCGTAGGGCTGACAACCTTACCATCTTCATGTGCCGATTTTCTTTAAATCTGGGAGCCTCAAATTCCTGGAACCCTCAGAGCCTTCCAGGCCTGTAATAAGATTTCTTTACATTTTACTCTCTATATGTGACACCTAATGTGCAGGCATATGATGAATCCCCTTGTCGCCGTCAGGTGTAGCTACACTGGTTCATTAGATACTGCTTTACAATAAAAAGTTACAGAAGGTCCTGAACTAACCGCCACGATGTTTCTTACACTGCACAGACTTACTATCATATCAGACGATGAGCAATCTACAGTCTACAGTCTACAATATACAGTCCTGCAGTCCAGTACCGTACGTTACCCTAGGGCCCAACAAGTTATATGACGCTGCAGTTCCCCACACCCCACCCCCCACCCCGGCTCACAACTTAGTAAAGAATTTGCAGTTTAAGGCATTAGACTGTCCCCAGAAAAATAACACTCACACCAAGTATCATGAATATCGACCAGTTGTTTCAAAAGTTTAAATGGTGAGAATAAATAATCAAACAGACAGCATATTGCATCAGAAACTGTCTATTTAGTAGATAAGGAATTAGAGCAAAAAGTCCGCCTCTCGGTGATACCGAAACGTAATTTTCAGGCCTTTCACTTTGGGAAACATGAGAGCGTAACAGTAGTGAAGCGAAATTATGAAACACACGGAATGTACACACTTCAGTGCACGGTTCATTTGAAAAATAATCGTACTCACTGGCGATATTATTGGACAGTAAACAATTTCAAACTACAACGCGCAAACACTAGCGTCGCGATCGGTGGCGCTAAAAGTGATACCTTTATTTAATTTTGCTAATTGAAAGTGCTGGCAGCCACGGGAGAACAGTGAAACAAACTAACAATAATCCATACACGATACAAACAGATTGTATTTAAAAACACGCCTGCAGCCACCAGTAATGCACGTCTGTGCAGAGTTATATTACTGAAAAGAACAGAGACACTTCACAGCGTCACAATGTAGTTTGTGCACAGGGAGGAGTAGAGTTACATTGCTCAAAAAAAGAGAGACTTCACTGCACGACAGTGTCGTCTGTGCACAGGGAGGAGTAGACACACATTGCTGACAAGAACAGACGCTTCACTGCGCCAGAGTGTCGTCTGTGCACAGGGAGGAGTAGGCACACATTACTGACAAGAACAGAGACACTTCACTAGGCCACAGTGTCGTCTGTGCACAGGGAGGAGTGGAGTTACGTTGCTGACAAGAACAGAGACCCTTCACTGGGTCACAGTGTCATCTGTGCACAGGGAGGAATAGTGTTACGTTGCTGAAAAGAACAGAGACACTTCACTGGGTCACAGTGTCGTCTGTGCACAGGGAGGAATAGTGTTACGTTGCTGAAAAGAACAGAGACACTTCACTAGGCCACAGTGTCGTCTGTGCACAGGGAGGAGTAGAGTTACGTTGCTGAAAAGAACAGAGACACTTCACTGGGTCACAGTGTCGTCTGTGCACAGGGAGGAGTAGAGTTACGTTGCTGAAAAGAACAGAGACACTTCACTGGGCCACAGTGTCGTCTGTGCACAGGAAGGAGTAGAGTTACGTTGCTGAAAAGAACAGAAACACTTCACTGCGCCACAGTGTCGTCTGTGCACAGGGAGGAGTAGAGTTACGTTGCTGACAAGAACAGAGACACTTCACTGGGCCACAGTGTCGTCTGTGCACAGGAAGGAGTAGAGTTACGTTGCTGAAAAGAACAGAAACACTTCACTGCGCCGCAGTGTC
>Ga0123354_10012936_pt1 | contig 12925 bp, 5 predicted proteins | sample TergutLab28metaG_2_FD_97872 | JGI IMG/M metagenome (GOLD analysis project Ga0123354, IMG submission 97872) | Labiotermes labralis P4 segment gut microbial communities from Petit-Saut dam, French Guiana - Lab288 P4 | ecosystem: Host-associated > Arthropoda: Insects > Digestive system > Gut ...
ACCTCGGCTAACGAAGATAATTCGTTCCGGAATCACATTCGTTAGCCGAAACACACATACAGACGGAAAAGATAAGCTCCTGGAATGGCCCGACCGTTCATGTTTGCTGCTTTATGTTAGCGCACGCATCCACTAAAACATTCGTTAGCCGAGTCCGAAAAACAGCGAAAAAAATCTTCGTTAGCCGAAAAATTCGTTAGCAGGATCACTCGTTCGCCGAGGTATCACTGTACTGTATTGCATCCATTTTTCAGTATTGTACAGTTTTTGAAAGAGTATGGTTTCGTGACGAGGTTGTATTGACTTATAAGCCTATATTTTCGAGCCAGTAAAGTAATCAATTTTTATCATTATATGATACTTATGTTTAATCACGAAAAATCAACGTGAATGACGTGATTTTCCTGAAGTGTACTGATGGCATATGATTAAATTTCTGTGGATAATGCAGTGGCTTTTTCTGATGACACTCGAATTAAAAATGCTTCAGAAAGCTGTTTGTACCTTAACTAACAATTTCTATCATGCATCTAACATACATACGTGTCATGGTAATAATTTTACTTATATGCCAAAACATGTTAATGGTATATTCAGATAGCATTGCCCTTTGTTTATTGGCATGGTGTGAGAAGCTGTTTTGGTGAATGGCGTACACTTGAATGCATGCGGCGTCTGATTATCCTCGCAACAGATCCCACGGGTCAGATTACGAGGATATTTACAGTGTTCATTGTTGCGAGTTCCTCTTTGTGCTCATACACCCTGTGCAATTACTCAGTATCGCAGGATTTTCGGATTTTTATTGGGTATCCACGGCAGTAGTCACCCGTACTCGCTACGGGGTGAAATTGAACTAGTGTCTCTTACTGAAGAGAATGCAGTTGACGTGATCAGCGTGGGCAGAGTCCCTTAACATGGGCGAAGACGGTCGGGGGAAAACGTATAGATTCTGCCAAAAACGTGAATCGCTGTCACTGGTCGACATTTGTTAGGTTTTTCGCTGATAACATGTCCAAAGTCAAATTTATGCACAACTCTATAATCATGGAATGTTACAGAGGATAAATATTATCTCATACACGCAAAAGTAAAACATGATTGCACTTTGGCCCACTGCATTTTTAACTGGAATACATCGGTTACTGTTCACAAGTAAGAGAGGAGCAGTTTTCCCAGCCCAAACAACTGCCAAGGTCAATTGAAAACTCCTCAGTCAGTATCAGTACGTATCTTCCTTCGTGGAAGACAAAACCGAGTTAAGCAAATAAGTGGCAGAAAACGTTTACTAACACCCCTGCAACCATTTTCTGAATTTTATAGATCGAAATTATAAAATCTGAAAGCAACGGTTCTGACTTTCTCCACCAATAAAAATCTGACCCGTGTGGAGAGGCAGCCCTTCCACCGAGAGGCGCCACTGTGACGACTTTCGTCCGCACCATACGATCCTGTTCCGACCCACTATAACCACGTTTCTGTACCGTCAAGTAGACTTAAATGTAGTGGAGACAGGGGTTAGGTGTTTGTCGGGGCTAGTACTTGTATTCAAATTTTAAAATAACCGCCAGGTGTAGCGTCTCCATCAGCTACCAGATGGAAGGTACACTTGGTCTCCTCTCTCCACTCGACAGTCTCTCGGTATTTGTCCATTCCGTTTGGATAGGAGAAGAAATGCTTCCTTTGCTTTTGAGTAATTATTTTCGTTGTGGGTCTCTCTTTTATAACCAGAAACTACTTTAAGTGTGACAAACGGTATTCCTGGCGTCTGAGAAACTATATCCTGGTGTATGATTGTCATGTTTTGGACTTTGTACAAAACGCACTTGTTCTGGTAACTTATGCAAAACAGAATGGCGTAACAAGTGGTTGTTGTTACAACTAGCCCTGCTGTTGCCTAGACATAATTTTGTATACGCAGGAACTACGAGAACGTACGAGAGAAAACGAACAGAGGAACAACTCCTATAGAAACGCAAATGAAGGCAGCAAAAGAACTCTTGGCTATAAGTTGTTGTTGTTATTATTATTATTATTATTAACTGTAATTGGGTTGTCACCCGGTGGCAGTGGTTATTTTACATGTATACAAACTATGAAATTTGTTACTAATTTATTTAAGTCGGAAGGGCTACATGAGAAGCATGTAGTGGCAACTTGGAATCTTGAAACCATCTCAGCGTTTGCTTATAGACACAGGAAAACCAAGAAAAACTTATGTCGAAGAAAAACCTGTGTAGCAGTCTACGGAAAACCTCTGCGAAGTATTCAGTTAATTTTATTGCAATGCAGAGATTATGTAAGAACCTTGAACAAGGAAATATTGATTATATATTTATAGAGTTCTAGTCTAATTTAGCTGAAGTTTATGATAAACACAAGTTTTAATTCCAAGATATTTAGAACGTGGAATAGACTGCCATGACAACTGGCCAAAAACCAACTAGAATAGCAGCAAAGAAAGGTATGAAGCAGGTCGGAGCAGTGACCTCCGCAGAGATAGGCTCTTCAGTCACCATGGCTGTGGCTGTAACCGCGAGTGGGAATTCCCTCCTGCCATTCTTCACATTCCCACGAAGTAACTATAGGGATTACTTCATTGCAAGGTGACCGGACGGCTGTGTTGGATCTGCAAACAAGTCAGGGTGGATGACAGGAGATATTTTGTATTACACATGGAAAATTTCGTAAAACATACTAGGGGTACGTAAGACAAACTTGTGCTGATTCTTTAAATGTTTGCCATCCCGAAGTGTTTAACACATACATAAATATATAATGATGTATCAGTCAAACACAACAAAACTTTATTATGATTATTAGTGTATTAGGGCAACGTGTTTCGATTCCTATAGAATCATCTTCAGGCCTTTCTAAGATACAGATCCTTACTTAGCAATGTTTAAAATGTGCTTTGGGATCCCAAACGCTTACATTTTATACAAAGTTGTATCAAGAATGTAAGCGTTTGGGATCCCACAGCACATTTTGAACATTGCTAAGTAAGGATCTGTATCTTAGAAGGACCTGAAGATGATTCTATAGGGATCGAAACATGTTGCCCTAATACACTAATAAACATAATAAAGTTTTGTTGTGTTCGACTGATACATCATTATATATTTATATTTGTGCTGATTCTACTGGACCATCATCAATCACATTTTGATAGAAAGGTTTTGATCTTGCCAAGGAAAAGGGAGTGGTGATGTCATTTCCACCTCATATGTGAATCAAAGTGCAACCTTTAAACAGGTCGGTTTATGAACCTTAAGAAGTTTGTGACCTGCGTCTCTGAAGCATAGGTCAGAAGTAATCGTGGAAAAACTATGACAATCTGCGGCATCCCTCATTGTGAGTCAGTCACTGCCAAATGCTCTCGCACCAAAGAATGTAAAGTGAGGGTTTCAGTGACAGTAATGTGTCCATTTAATCCAGACACGTTGACCGATGAGGATTTCTTGTCTTTTGCTTTCTGATGGTCCACGTCAAGATGATAAACAAAAAGTACAATTCTTGAAGTCTCAACCGCAAGGTCAGGCGTTAACAGTCATTCTTCAAAATCCACCTTAAATGCAGGAGCTTCGACTTCGGAAGGAAATGAGCATCACATAAGTCGAGTTGACATCAGGCTTTTCCCAAAATCAGGGGTACATAAAGAGAGTCGTAAGAGAAAATCCAGAGTGAATCATATTTTAACCTATACTGCAGTACAGGCTGCATTGGAATCCGAAGTAAAGGCACACCGTAAGTCTGCTGGACACAAAAGGTTATTCAGCGACAGCAAAGAGAAGGCACGGAATTCTGAAGAGTTGTTCGCAGAGATGAGTGATGTGAAGAGGAATATGACGGTGAATTCTTTTGTATTGAATGTGCTGAGCCTTGCTCCATGTCCAGAGCACCCACAAAGTGGTTACAGTACACTAAGTGTCATACAGGATCCCTCGACTTCTGTGCCGGATTGAGCGATTTTTTTTTTTGTTCTTAGGAATTCCAACTCGTGTATGAATACTGATGTGAAGTGTGTGAAGTAATCATTTTGACATTTATCTTACTTTGATAAGCAGCTGTGGGACTTGAAATTTGTGTTTGTATTCTTGATCCAAAATACTGTAATAACACTTAATTGATCACAAATATGGTAGATATATGTTAATTCATGTATGATAACTCAAATCACACCATACATATTAAATTTTTAAACCCAAGACTTGCTTTATGTACCACCAGTTTTAACATTCAGAAATTCTGTGTTCTGCCCGCAATGCATTGACATGTTAGAGTGGATCTCAGAATAAACAGCGATTATTTATCTTTACAGCATTAACTTATCGGTTTTTGTAAACGATGCAGAGAGTGTTTACTGCGCGGTTCGAACTGGGTCTTCAAATCAGACTGCTACATTTTCGTCCTTAAAGGGTTTATTGCAATAAAATGAATGTAAAGAAACTTCCAATACATGTGTATTGCTGCTACAAGGTAATATAACTATTAGCCTCTTGCAATGTAAAAACGTACCCTCTACCGGGGCAGTTTGTTACTTTTTGCATCCCCATGAACAACTTAATAGTACTTTTTAAATTTTAATCACAAAGACCAAATGAAACACGTAACTTTAAAGGGCATTGATGTAAGTAGCGTTGTTTTATCAGTATCATTTCAATACATAGAATAGTGACACAACCAAAAATTGTAACAAGTAACCCCAGCCTCCCCTTCTTGTTGAATTTTCGTTAGTATATTTCGAATGAGAAACAAGAGAGAAAAGGTACGCGGAGTGTAAAATTAGGGCGCATTCTGATCTTTGCATCCGGAACCCTTTTCGGATGGACATACCACGTAATTACTTTCTATTTATATTCACAACTGTGCACATGTTATAGAATGTGATAGTTGTTGTTAATGTGTTTTATATATATATATACACATCCCTTTGCAAGTCTTATTATTTACAAATCTACCGCGGTAGCACAGTGGTTAGGATGCTGTGCTACAAATCGGAAGGTCGCTGTTTCGATCTGGTGTCACTGGAAATTTTCATTGACATAAAATCCTTCCGATCGCACTATGGCCCTGGGGTCGACTCAGCCTCTAATAAAAATGAGTACCAGGAGCATTTCCTCGGGGTAAAGGCGGCCGGTGCGTAGGGCTGACAACCTACCACCATCCTGTGCCGTTGTCATGAAATCTGGGAACTTTAAATTCTTGGAACCCTCTGGGCCACTCCATGCCTGTAACGGGACTGATTTACCTTTTATTATTTACATATCTTTGTCGATTTTCTTAAATTTATCAATCACACATTACCTCATTTCTTCATGGAATGCTAAGAAATACAACAATTTATTATCAGTTACTATCGATCACTTTCGTTCATTGCCGGTCCCAGAAGCCGCGCGGTCTAAGGCGTATGTCTACGGCCGTTCGCCTGCTGGGGTCTTGGGTTCGAATCCCACCGGGGACATGGACGCTTGTCTGTTGTGGGTGTTGTGTGTATTGTCTCTGTGACGAGCTGACCCCTCGTCCAGGGAAGTCCTACCGTCTGTGGTGCGTCGTTGTGTGTAACTTCGAAACCTCATAAATGAGGAGCCAGAATAAAGCAGGCTGAACCGTTGGGCGACGCCTGCAGCAAATAGACAACGTAGCAGTTTAGGTCAGAATACAATACCTAGTTAGTCTCCAAAAGACTAAGCGGTATCGTGAATAAGAGAGGAAGAAAAAAAACTTTCGTTTATAACCCGTTACTGCTGTTAAATGCTATCGACTGTACCCTTGATAACGCTAGCAACCAAAGTAAATGTACGTTAGACTCTTATTTTTGTCACTTTTTTAAACAAACTTCGAATTTTCTCGATGGATTTCAATACAACCTTCCAATATACAATTTCACGAAAATGGGTCCAGCAGAAGCCGAGTTGTGTCGTTAAGACAGGCGGACAGGCGGACCGACATGACCGGAGCTAAATGTCGCTCTCCGCAACTTCGCGAACGCACTTAAAAAGCATGGCATACTAGTAACTGGTTCACATTTCTTGGTGTCTGGACAGTGTGTAGTTACAAAGGTGTTGGCATGCACTCTACTAATCATATTTGCGTCATCTTACATCATTATACACTAAATAGTGAATATAAGAGGACAGAGTTCTATTTATTCACCAACTGATGCACTAGTGAGTTGTCTTAAAGAATAATTTTAAAATTTACATTAAAACAGCTCCGACACGTTTCGGTGTTACAGTTACACCACCATCAGGGAGCGCATTAATTTGTGCTTACTAAAGTTACAGTTATTAAAACAGTCCATTAAAACACATCGGTGTGTGGTTAATACGGTGGTGGTGTGACTTCGTGTATGCAGTCACACCTCCAAATTAATGCGCTCCCTGATGATGGTGTAACTGTAACACCGAAACATGTCGGAGCTGTTTTAATGTAAATTTTAGTACTGTTTTTTAAGACAACTCACTAGTGCATCAGTTTGTGAATAAATACAACTTTAGCAATATCAAGATGCCCGGTACGAATGTGAAAAATAAGAAGGCAAAGTTGAACGATACCATTCAAAATTAATCGTGTGTTTATTTATGTATGCCAATGTATGGGGATGTCACAAATTTGTCTCCTAAATAGCTCTATCCCTACTGTATGTAACATTTCTCCGAGGTTATTTTAATGTTGAGGCCATTTAATTACATAAAAATAAATTTGCCGATCCCGGTGGCCGTGCGGTCTAAGGCGTAGGTCTGCTGCCCCTCGATTGCTGGGACCGCGGTTTCGAATCCCTCTGGTAGCATATGTTCCTCACTTGTGTCTATTGTGTGTTGTGCTGGTAACGGTCTCTGCGAGGAGCTGATCACTCGTTGAGGGGATTCGTACCGCATGTGTCTGTGATATTGAAACTTCAAAATGAGGCCGTCTAGGCCGGATTTCAGTTGTTGCGCTACAAAAAGGAAAAACAGTGTGATTTACAAGAACTCTCATGTAATGGGACAGTCCTATATTTCGTACTGAAATTAAATATCGACAATCCCATGAACTCCTTTTTTATAACGAAAAGAAATTACATGTTACGTTTTTTGCCCAGTGAAGAGCATATTTTGATGTTTCCTGTCTCTCTCTCTATATATCTCTCTCTCTGTCACACACATACATACGCACGCACACACTATCACTGTTATTTCGCAACGAGGGTGACGTATCTAGTACGTGTACACTTCAATGTGAAGTGTCCACTATAAAAAATAAAACGTATGAATTATGATCCATCATTTAAGCCGAGAGCGATTTGTTACAGTAAAGTGGTTACTCTCGTCACGATCACAGTGACCGCACCATGTAACCTTTTGCGGTCTTTCTCTGCAGTTTCTCTGTGGTCACGAGTTACAGTCCCTCTCGGAGCAGGATGCGTGCACAGATGAAGTCACGCATGACGGCTGAACAAGAGTCTGCTCACGTCTGTCATCTAATTCTCTGCCCCCAAAAGTATTCTTCCTCCGTCCCACTCACAAAATGAAGTCCGCTGTCCCACAGTGCATAATTAACTTTGTGTTAATTTTCTTTCCAGACTGAGTTGTCGCAAAACCTGCAGCAGTTATCCGAGAAGGCGAGGTCTACAACCGAGTTCATACAGAGGCTTAAAGGAATGACGGACAAAGTAAATGTGAGTGCCCTGCGACTTCTTGTTGTACCTTCTTCTTTCCTGATGAGTAAAGCCTTTGGGGACAGTCCCGAGACGCCAGACTTAGTAGCGATATATTTTTCTCGTGCTTGCAATTTCTGTTCTGTTGCTAGACTCATAATGAAATGTCATCTTGGAAATCCAGTGTCTTTCACCCTTTCCCAACTTCAATAGCTATTTCTCGGTATTCGTCACAGTTATTGATTTTATTCCCATTAAGTCGTGTCGTAATTAATTACGTAAATGGTAGAGGCTCCTGCGAGTTGAATAAGGAGTTTAATTTACTTCATTCTCGTTCTGAACTGAATGGCAGCAAGTGATTCATGAATTTAGTCAAATTCGTGAATGCCATACGATGTTTTCTGCGCATGAATAGGGACTTTTCACTTAATCTCTGCAGTATGCATAGTCGCAATTTTCAGTAGCCACCTACAATTTCTGTTATGCATGGATCTTTGTCGGCAGTCGGGCCCTATCCGTACGACGGACCGAGTAGTGGTCAGTTTTTGTTAAATCATGTACCAGGACAAATGCTTGTATGGTCATTAAAATTTGTATCATTATTTTATGTGGCATTTCTTTGGCTTTCGCCTGTTGTCTGCTCTACTAGAAATCCGCAACCCAGGCGTTAGGTGCGTCAGAGAAAATGCGGAATTTAAAAGTTCCTGAATTGTTATGACTTCGTACTTATGTTGATTGTTACTTCTATGGATGCCTTTCGTTTCCTGAGTGCCACACAAGGGACTGAGTGGGATTGTCGGAATTCCGAAAGACAACCCCGTTCGCCGAATGGAAAAAGAGTCGCCGACGACAATTTTCGGTATCCATTGGCAACCAGGCGACCCCCTGTACTAAAGCATGTCCTCTTTTGTTTACCCACCTGGATGTGCGTGTTAGTTGTAATAATCTTTGTCACATGGCATCGACGCTGTCGGTGGTCTCATGTCGGATCTGTCAAGCTCACAGCCTGCTCAGGCACACACTCATGTATATAGCAATGCATATTGATTACGACCGCCTGTATGCTTTCGGCTGTCACCTACTAAATACAGGTGTTTATATCGTGCAAACGCATTACGTGAAGCGAGATATGATTTATACACTGTGCGGCCGGGCTTCTGCGTTTATCCATCTTTCGAAATTAACGTTGGAACTCTTTACAATAAAATCGTGTTTCATTTGCGCTTTAAGACATATTTTGAGTAGAATTCTTATCTAGGAACTCCCAGTGTCTTCTGATCATTTGTTACGGGGGAAAGACGGGACCGTCTGGTGGACTGTTTTTACAAACTGCTGTTGCATTCGTTAAGATGCTGTTCTAAAATAATTGTCTCTTTGCTTGTCATATACACCTGCAAGTTAGCTTTCAGCAAACTAAGGTACATAAGGCATGGATTCTGAACCAGAGTTTCGCATATACGTCAAAGATAATCTTTTCTTTGTGCTGCTTTCACAGCCTCCAGCTTACAAAGTATTTTTAAAAAGACCATAAATGTTGTAGCAATCAGTGTAAAATTCTGTTTATTTAATTTGCAGTTGGTCAAGCTTCCTTTTTAATAAAATAAATAATGAATAAATTTCTAATGAAAAGAAAAGAATATTCAACAAGAACTAGCAACATTTTCTCATATAGTGGGAATTCTAAACAACACTTGTAAACAATATTTCTTCCAGAAGTTTTACGAATAAACATATATAATGCACTGGTTCTCCCCTTTCTTTTATATGGAAGCGAAATTTGGACCATTAAAAACCGATAAAAAAAACTGCTGACATCAATCGACGTGGAATTTTGCAGAACAACAGCCGGGCACACTTTCTTTTTTTACCACAAATGGAACGAAGAAATTTTGTAAGAGTTGAAAGTAGAACTAGTTGACGAGAAACGAAGAAGATGCAAATCAAATTGGTTACGACATGTGACAAGAATGAATACAGGATGCCACAAACAATGCTGAATTATAGACCAAATGGACGAGGACAGAGGTCTTTGAAGAGGTTATTAGCCTAGGTCGAAACAGGTCTATCAATGCCTAACTGGTGACGGATGATGATGATAATGATTATAAATCATCAGAAACAGAGTGTAGGCCATTCGAGCCTTGTTTCTTCCACATGGCCTTCATAACTGTTGCGTTAGTGAACATTTGCTTTGTTACATGGAACTCACAACACTAAACAGTGGGAGCACTTAGTCCATGTCACATCGTAGCCGCACACATCTCACAACATTTGAAGTTCATTACCGCGTTTGTAAACAGTCTGAGATGACCTGAAGTGGCCGCCTGCTGTTAAACACACAGGCCTATATTAACGTAGGCCTGCAGCTCACACCATGACAGAGTGCCAGATCTCGCTTGCGGTGTAGTCATACATGTGGGTTTCTTTGGTCTTTGTTGTCCTCTGCTCGTAGACACTTAGTCGTATTGCGTGGACCCCCCCCCCCCTCCCTCCAACTACCCAAAGCGCCATACCGAAACTGTCAACAGATGGTCTAGATTAAAAACTGGTCCTAAATCAGGACGAGTGGCAGCGACATTCTTATTGATGGAAGGCGGTAAAATTAACGTTATCCCTGTCCAGGACATGAACGCATATAGGAGGAGTAGAGGTATAGCGCCACGCATTCTTAACCTCGGCACTAGATGGAGGCGAGTGGTTAACTTCACACGCCGGCCCCAGAATGTTCTAATTGCCTTCTGCATGTACGAAATGTAACTTAACTTAATGACGTCCAGAACTTGGGAGTGGTCTTTGTAAGATTTTATCTCACGGTGACCGCATCAGACAGAGGCATCGATTTTTCTCCTCATAACAGAGTTGACACAGACTTGGGGGCCGATGACCTGCTATGTAATAACTACCAGGGACTGATATTCAGTGGTAAGGCGGACAGAGCCTGAAGCTGACCTTCAACTCCACCTAGTACCAATAATAAAAACGCGTGAGACTTTTTCTGCATGTGTCGTGTATAATTGCATCTAATTAACTGTTTATCGCGTTTAAGCGGAACTACAACTGGCCAAGTTCGGTAGGTTTCATTGCCGTAGATTACGGCTTTCAGACGTGAAATATGCTGCCTATGTCACAGAAAGTCACGGCTCGCTGGTTTGCCGCTACATTTCCTGTTTGATATTCATCTTGCGTGCAGGTAGGTAAAAGTGTAAAGTGCACCCTTGTACAGGCACTGAGGCTCTGTACAGGCCGTGCGGCCCATAAGGGGAATAGAGGTATAGCTCTACTCTTTCTTGACTACGGCACTAGTAGGGGGTGAGAGGTCAGCGTCACACCCCGGCCTCTCTTTAACCCGGGAAAGAACCTATTGTACAGGAGGCTGGGTGGGCCCCAGGGCCGGTCTGGACAGGTGCGGAAAATCTCGCCCCCCACCGGGATTCGATCCCCGGACTGTCCAGCCCGTAGCCAATCGCTATACCGACTACACTACCCAGCCCACAGCGTGCGGGTAGAACTGTCTGAAAACCGCATTTTCGAAAAGTTTACTGCACCATGGCACGTGGTGTGGTACGTGGGCCAGGGAGTGTCTCATGCCTCTATTAATACACTTCTTGGCAAAATACAGTGGTTATAAATTATACAATGTCAAGGCTGAGGACGGACATGTATTTTACCGGGCTGGTTAAGATTGTTTGCGATTTCCTTCTGGGATATGACGCTTCTTCTGTGGGTAATGGACCCCGACGTTTCGATGGAATCTGCTTCCGTCATCTTCTGGGTGGGATGGGCCCCAAAAGATCCGTAATCCTATTACCCATTGACGCAGCATCATATCCCCGAAGAACGGAATCCTCAGCTGCACCTCTGCGAGCACCTCAAAAGTTGCGCAGGTTAACTGGTGTTAAAGCAACATTCTAGCAGAATGAGGTTCGCGTCTCTTTTCGTGCTGTTTTGTTGTTTTCCTCAGTCTTCCAGCAAACGAGTTCTTAGTATATGCTTCATTTGAAGACGTCGTGACGACCTGAAAAGTGTTACTTATTGTGTGTGTGAAAGTGGTAGATATAAAGCGAAAGTATAATGTATTTGCTTAGAAGAAACATATCCTGAATGCAGCCTATGTTTGCCTTAATTAAGTAGTCATGTGAATACACGCCAAGTAGTAGAATAAATTGCAGATTCTAATATAAGGAAAGACTTATCAGAAAGTCAAGGAGGCAAGGTAACCATATTGTGGTATCAACAAGTACAAATTGACAGAACTACCCCCAACAACAAACCATACATCATAATCCGTGATAATGAAAAGGGAACATGTATGTTAATAGACGTTGCAATCTCAGGAGACAGAAATGTGATTAAAAAAGAAGCCGAGAAGATTCTAAATTATAAAGACCTTACAACAGAAATACAGCGCATGTGGAAAGTGAAAACAAAGGTTATACCAGTAATAATAAGGGCGACTGGGACTATTTCAAAATCATTCAGAAAATACGTGACCAACATAACAGGAAAACATGAAGTCACGGAACTACAGAAAACAGCCATACTGGGCACTGCACACATAGTTCGGAAAGTACTAATGTAAAAGTACAATAGATTTAACACTGAAACTAACGATATAAGCACCATGATAGTAACAACAGAATAGCTGCAACACTGTATTCCCTAGGGACACAGTTTGCCTCAGGAATATAAGTTTAAATACCCTGCATAAAGGAGATGATGATGATGATGATGATAATAATAATAATAATAATAATAATAAGCAGTTCGTTCTGTATCGCCCTTTTTAATAATTGTTCTTTATTTTCATTGGAAATTACGTTTTCATTTCCGTGTGTGCTGACAAACAAAAATACCAGCACCTGTAGCTGAGTAATTGGCGTTGTTAGAAGTGTGTTAACCTGCAGTTGTGTTTTGACAGACACCTTTAATTAATGTAATTTTGCTGTTAATAATTTACTAGTATGTATTTTAAGACGAAAGTTGGTAAGAATGATCGTGCCTCGTTCTAGTGTACACACATTGAGTTTTATTTAGAAAACTAGCATCTGTTGCTTATTTATTTACTTACTTACTTACTTACTTACTCACTCCATGGTGCAGAGTCCTTCTTGAGAAGCTAACTGGTTTGCAGCTAGTCAAGAAATTACCCGCATATCACGGAACCCGAAGGTTCATTACCGCACTCACAAGCGTCCGCCACCTGTCTTTATCCTGGGCCAGCCCAATCCAGTCCATATACCCACATCCCACCTCCTGGAGATCCATCCTAATATCCACCCATCTACG
>Ga0123354_10012937_pt1 | contig 12923 bp, 12 predicted proteins | sample TergutLab28metaG_2_FD_97872 | JGI IMG/M metagenome (GOLD analysis project Ga0123354, IMG submission 97872) | Labiotermes labralis P4 segment gut microbial communities from Petit-Saut dam, French Guiana - Lab288 P4 | ecosystem: Host-associated > Arthropoda: Insects > Digestive system > Gut ...
GTTACTGAACATGAAATGTGTGTTTTGATTTTCTCTACAGCTTTTTTTTCTGAAACATTTCTCATTCTAAGAAGAAATGAGCGAGATATGATTTAAAAAAAATCTTTACTGTCATTCTTCACAGATTTTAACGAAACTTGGATTTTCTCAACAAATTTTCGAAAAATATGCACACATCAAATTTCATGAAAATACGGCCGGTGGGAGACGAGCTGTTCCGTGCAGACGGACGGACATTACGAGGCTAAGAGCCGTTTTTCGCAAATTTGCGAACGCGCCTGAAACGCAACAAACACTGCAACAAGCATGTTGTGCTGCCAAGTCTCAACATCCCAAAAATTTGTATCCGGCATTAGAGCTTCACATTTCTAATCGTGAGGTGTCCCATTCGAATCTCGGCAGGAACACCAAGTACCCTGCGGCGTGTCGTGGTCTGCTTCAGTCCACAGTCAAATGCTAAGAGAGTATCTGAAATGGGGCCAAGATCGCTTTGTTTCACACCTTTTCGAATTCATTATTCACTGAACATCCTGTCATCTGACACTGCACGTTCAGCTACTGAAAGCGTCGTTAAATAGGCTACAGATAAATGAGCGTGACACAAGACTCTGTAATGTTTGCTTATATCAATATTCACATGCATGTCGAAATGTCGAATTAAAATGGTGGCCATAAGTTTGTGCATGCTAACTGTAATGCTCCTCCAACCCAAAGCGCAACACGAACAAAGAAAATTCAATGGCGAGTTATTTCCTCACGCCTCGAATAGAAATGCTTAAAACACTGTTCGTCTGGTTACGGTACTGCAGATATAGCAACTGAGTATCTGTTGACTGCAAATTTTTGACACAGTTCTTCACCATCATCGTCCCCACGCTCTCCAGAATTTAGGCCTCATGCTCCCTTCCGGTCTCAGGAACAACATTCCAGAATCCTCTTTAAGGGACGTCCTACTTGAAAGGCTCAACATACAAAGTATTCACAAAATTTTGAAATAAACCATGGCACAGTAACTATTATTCTCTGCTCTTCGTCTTCACGTCCTATTACTGTACCCATCACTTCAAAAGTATAAACGCATATCACCGCAAACAGAACTGCGATGGTTCCGCAATATCACACGATGGTTATGAACCCCGGTTGTGACAAATCTGATATCTCGATCTTGAGCAACTTAGATTGCACTGTTGTACATTACAACTTTCTATAATTCTTGTACGGCCAGATGAGTGCTTAATGCTAAAAAGCCGGAAACCTCTATTGCTGAATCTATAACAAAATATAAGCCTAGGCTGTGTTATACGGATATATTCGGTGTTTTTTTTTAAAATACAGTAGGGTCTCGTTTTGCGACGGTTCGTTTTAAGGCGATTCACTTTTACGACCCTTGTCCAGTCTGACCGAGCACTCCCGACTTGCGGTGTATCACTGTCGCAACTCAAGCGTCCTTTCTCTACTCAGTGCGCTTCCAGCTCTTCTCCGGTGTGCACGTGTTTCTTCTTTTTCTATTTTAGTCCAGTTAATTTTTCCACTCATGACGTCCACCAAAAAGACAGAAAAGAAGAAAAAATCAAAACAGTTGACGTTACATCCTTTCTTGATGTCTTCTGAACCACGGCCTGGGCCTTCTTCAGCAAAATAAAAGGTGATTTGATTGCTATTTTTTTTCCAATTATCTGTGCAATTTTCTATATACATAATTCATTAAATTAAACTGTATGTCATAATGTAAAGAAATGTTGTAAAATATAAAATTATTTGACTAATTTGTTTGGTCCATGAACCATCTCAATTTAAACCATTTAAATAGTACTCGTTTTACGACGATTCGATTTACAACCAAATATTCGAGAACGTAATCCCGTCGCAAAAAGAGACCCTACTGCAATACGCTATGTACAAGATGGGTACAGAGGCTGGATATTGCAAAACAAGCGGTGTCAACGTTGGCAGCCTGCTGCACAATATGACTCATCCAGTAAATGGCACGGTTATTAAGTATTACGACCACAGAATAGAACAGTGGTATAATGATACATGCTTCGTGGAAATTGAAGCACCACGTGTCTATGTAAGGCTCGCTAAGCGTGACGTAGGGCTACACAAACTTACAGAATAACAACTTGGATATGAATACAAAAGCAACAAATGCATATGAACATACGATAATATTATTTCAATACGTTCGTAAGCATGTGTTGGTTTTGTCTTCATACCGAATCGTGGTCATGGATTATTTAGAAAACAGTAACTTCCTTCAAGTCAACTGGACTGCGAAGTACAGGCTAGTATGTTACTGCCGTCTTCGAGAGACCCAGTCACTTTGTGAGAACTGCGCTCTTCTGGACTATTACGAAACGAGTAGTTGTAATTCCTTGCGACGTTTCGGGACAACATATCGTATCCATCTTCAGGGGTAAAGAATCCAATATGGGACCGATAGATCGTCCCGAAACGTCTGAAGTAAGGAATTACCACTCTACGTTAAGTAGTAACCCAGAAGAGCGCGGTTCTCATCCACTTCGCGGCGGAAGCCTGAAATCACGTCAAGTAATTTTGTGTTTTAACCTACAAGAAAAGTATCGCAGTGCAGAACATTCGTTCTCAGAGACTGGACTGGAGCCCTGTGGACATGATGTGTAAACGAATGATTGTTAATACACGTTGTCCATTGCCAGAATAATAGGAACGATACTGTACTGCATCACTTTGTTCATTTGTAACTGATTAAAACTATTATAGGCAGAGAATTTGCATTATATGACGCTAAGTAAACGCCAAGCAGTGTCGGTTACAGGCATGGCCGAAGTGCCATAATTTGAAAACACAGTACTGTTTAGCGACTGCTGTAACTTGTAACTTCAGAGTGGACCTGAGAGCAGAAATACTGCTGACCTGATCAACTATGGCCATAACTTCGTTTAGCTGGCGGACTGTAACGACTTCCTGTGTTCAGCGGTTTTGACTTTTGTTGTTGTCGTTTGTGTTGGTGGTAGCAGCAGTAGTAGTATAGTAGTAGTAGTAGTAGTAGTAGTATTGGTGGTGGTTGTAACAATAAATGCATATTATTACACCAGGACCATCCGTGCGTAATACGTACCATTGGGCTTCAATTAAACTGTGTTCCCCCATCAATACTACCCACAGGCACTAATTTTAAATCTAGCCCCATGACATTAATGTTTTAGTGCTCTATTTTAACTTTTTTTAAAGATTAATATTCAACTAGATTACATTCGCCGCGCAGTAAACACTCCGTCCCTGTTATAACAAGCAATCAGTTAATGTTCTATAGCCGTGATTCCTAAAGTGTGCTACGCGGATACCAATGGACCCGCGACCAGTTCCCAGGGGATCCGTGGATACACTTCTGTAATTGCTACTTTGAAGTTTACTAATTTTTTAATTAAAGAAATATTTTGATAAAAATAATCGCGGAAGTTCTTTGATTGGCGATGTGTTTATTTCGTATGGCCGTTAGAATATCTAATTAAGAAACCCTCTGTACCCACGAAGCGAGCGACAATCATTTTAATTAAGGTCAAATCATGCAATGCGTTGTTGCGTATGCTACTGGTATGTACAGGTAGCTATCTGAAGTCATTTTTAAGATATAAATATTCAACTTTGGATACCTATCACCTGGTCACCCTATATTTAGGTGAGCAGGTATGTGAGGATCCTTGGCTATTTTTCGAAGCCAAAAGGGGTCCGCGAGCAAACATGATTGGGAAACAATGTTCTATACGAAAACAATCAATGTTCTTTCTGAAAGCCACACAAAACACGCAAATTCACTGTATGGGCAAAACGCAGAATATTTTCATGTGAAACCGAATGGTATATAAAGTAACCACTGGGCTTCAAAGGGCGAACAGTAGAACTCACCAAGTACACCCCCTGCCAATGGATATACAGGTACAACTTCACTGTTGCAGCAAGTTGGTCGTGATAGCACACGACATTCTGCAAATGTACTTCACAGGTAAAAAAAAAAAAACCTCGGGGTGAATTTTTCTGCACATTACTGCAACGAAGCAGAATATAGGGAAAATCACGCTTCGGCATTTGAAATTAGTATCGCTTGTAACTGAGCATGTCGAACCGGAGTTCTAACGCACTTCGAACACTACCGTGAGGGCAAGGTTTCCGCAAACCATGATCCTGCATATCCCGCCAGCAGGCAATCGCCCGATGGAACGTAGGGCATGCGGCGGGCGACTAGGTCATGGTCTCACGTCATCGTACCGCTGTGGGGGCCAGAGCTCGTGCCCTGCCGGACAGGCTGTCGGAGTCAGACCGAACGAATGCGTCAGTACCATCGCCACCGCCTTCGCGGAAGGAATGGCACGCCCGGCTACGCACTCGGAGACCGAGCGCGTCTACCGCCTCTCTGTCTCGCTCGCTCACTCTTCACCGCGCTGCCGACGTAAACAAACTCCACTGGCCTATCAGGTAGAACTAGATCAGCCGGCAGCAGCAGACACCTGTTCTGCCCGGCGGTCCGCAATGGACCTCGGGTCTTACAGCCTCCCTATACATGACACGACGTGCGGTGTGCTACTCCATTCTCACATTTGCAGGGTCTGCAGTAGATTCAATGTCTCTTAATCCCCCACCCCAGCCCTTTTTTTTTGTCAGTTTCTTGTTTCTCTTCTACTTCAAGAACAGCCAGGTTTTCTCCGTTCCAACACTCACTTCTGTAACATTTTAAATATCTTAAATCGGGCTGCGCGTTCAATTTTGTAGCATCTTAGAATCAATTAAAAAAATTATATAGCGTGCAATACTGCCAAGGACAGCAATGGAAATCGCCACGAGCGTAACATTAGTCATGAGGCAGTAAATACAAAAAAACAGCAGAAAATTCCGCAAGGATTCACACGTTTTTCCTTTGTTTGAAATACAGTCGAACCCGGTTATAACGACATTAGTTTATACGACACTCCGCATATAACGTCAGATATCATGTGGCACCAATTAATTCCTCACTGTTAAACATAACGTTACACTCCTCGGCCAGAACGACGCTCGATTATAACGACACAAAATATCCAATTTCTTTCACGACGTTGTAGCCGAGTTCGACTGTACAAACTGATGGGGCTTGAATGCCGATAAGAACAAGTAGATGTGAGATATTAACTGATGCTATGGGATGAATATCGCCCAGAGATCATTGTTACACTCGTGCTCATTGTCGTCTTGAAAAAAAAAAAAAATTCTTACAACCACTACGCGGAAATGGGAGTCAGAGGGTGAAGGTAACGTTGGCACTGTCATTCGTGAAATGCTGCAATACAAGTGAACCTGGCGGCAACTCATGTGCCAGTTCTGATCACGATCGTGATTCAAGGAATCTGCGAACTGGACACGTGACGACGGTGAAGAGAGAGATTTAAAAAAAAAATCAGCTTTGTGATGATTTGCGGTTGTTAAACTGGTAATTCTTATTGTAATATCATATTTCTACCTTGACAGCCTACTAACAAATCATGGGAGGAGGGGGTATTACAGTCGATGGCGTCAAATAATGAGCAAATGCGGTACGTGATATGATCACGTGTTTCAAAATCGGTTACTTTTGCATTCCATAAGTATCTGACAGGTGTTATACTTATATGCAGTTTCCAATTTAATTAACATTTATTTCCATCTGTCATATTCATGGCATGCATCCAATATTTTCTGTCATATTATATTCTGTCTCGGTGAACTTACTCCCTTGGCAACGATCTAATAAATGTACAGCTTATGTTCTCACCCCTCTTCCTCGTGGTCCAGGTTGCCAGGTCTACTATAAATATTCTAACATCTTATGACATTCACTGCAACCGCTTCACAAACATCTTCCCTGAACATCCTTGTACGTAGTATCATCTCGTTACAAAATCCTTAATTATGAAGGATCAATCACCAGCACCACACTGAACAGCCACAAGGCCAGGGGTGCACAAATTCCGGGCGTCAGTTCGCCTTGGCAACTAAATTAAATATGGAGACGCCTAAATTTGTGTCCCCTCAGCCTGAAACTTGCATTATGTTACGCTTCTGGAGCCCACAATTTTGAGGTGTCTCACAGATTTTTGGAAAATCTGTGCACCCTTGCAGTACGCACTACTGAGCTAGTGCACACCAATTCCTATCTCCATAAATCGCAATACACACGTATTCGACAGAACATAATGCCCCACTCCTTGGTATTGCTCAGTTACAATAACTTACACATCAACAACACAACTAATTAATGACAGGGCCATAATCTGGGAAGCCGCTAAACGATACCCATCCGTCCCCAACAAAAGAAATATTCTTACTTCCTTCTGGGTAAAATTTAAGGCGTAAAAGTTATTCGTTTGCCGACCTTATTACTAGCATTGCAAGTGCTCTTAAGGGGCGATAAACCAGTTTCAGCAACTGTATAATTATATCAAGGAATTACAAATATTTTTGCGCGGGGTATGACGCATGTGTCAATGCCTGTAAAGGTAACTGTCGCTAAACATATAACGGAAAATGTCTGTCAGAATGTATTCTACAGACATTCCATTTAATCACGCCCATATGAACTTACGATAATAAGATCGGTGTCTGCACGTTACCGTCACCGCCCTCATCGTACCATCCTTGGAACGTGACAATGTTTCCCAGTCCATGTGCGATTATGCGCCTTAGCAGCGCGCGGAAGGTTTTCGGCGAGCGGTTCATGCCACGCGGATTCCAAGACACTCAGATCTTCATATGTTCTTTACGTGTGTGTGTGGGGGGGGGGGGGGGCTCAAAACAATCCACATTCTTTGCAAGGCGTCGAAGATAACTCTCGAAAAGGAACAGCTAATATATTTCGTAGTGCGTGGAGAAATATTTTCAGGTGTGAGGTCAGACTAGGAGCTTTCAGCTCGGCAATTCGAGACTCTTCTACGAAAATAACAGGTAAGCTGAACTGCAGGGGGGAAATGGACTCGAAATTTACGCTTATGCAGGCGTCGTATGCGACAGAGTTTCCGGCAACAACTGCCACGCTCAAGGACGAGATAAAGTGGACACCCTGTAGTTCCAGCGTTACCATGACAGTGTCAACGGACGTGTAAAAGGTAAGGCTAAAGCAGTCCCGTTACAGGCCGGGAGTGGCCCAGAGGGTTCCAGGAAGTTTAGGTTCCCAGATTTCATGTCAACGGCACAGGATGGTGGTAAGGTTGTCAGCCTTACGCACCGGCCGCCTTTACCCCCAGGAAATGCTCCTGGTACTCATTTCTGTTAGAGGCTGAGTCGACCCCAGGGCCATAGTGCGACCGGAAGGATTATGTCAATGAATAATCCCAATGAAACCAGCGACCTTCCGATTTGTAGCACAGCACCTTAACCACTGATTACAGGTAAAGTAAAAAAATAAATCAGTCCCGTTACAGGCCCGGAGTGGCCCAGAGGGTTCTAGGAAGTTAAGGTTCCCAGATTTCATGACAACGGCACAGGATGGTGGCAAAGTTGTCAGCCTTAAGCACCAGCCGCCTTTACCCCCAGGAAATGCTCCTGGTACTCATTTCTGTTAGAGGCTGAGTCGACCCCAGGGCCATAGTGCGATCAGAAGGAATTTATGTCAATGAAGAATCCAGTGACACCAGCTGGGATCGAACCAGCGACCTTACGATTTGTAGCACAGCACCTTAACCACTGTGCCACCGCGGTCCCCCGTCAACGGTCGTGTACCAAAAGCAAATCGAAGAACAACGGGCATGTAAAGAAAAGGCAAGACCCTTCAATATTACACGACCTCTGTCGATGGAAAATTCTGAAGTGCCTCACTGGAAAAGACTGTATTATATCTATATTTAGGGAGGGTTTCTGGGAAGACACTGACGGTGCCCTCATGCCTACAGGCAAAACACACAAATCACACAAGAGGGGAGGAGTCAACACATATGAACAACTTATCGGCTTGCAACCTGAGAGATACACTGCGTTTATTACTTGCAGCAGGGGGAAAAAAAAAATATATATATATATATATTTGTAAATATTTGTAAAATGGTGAATACCTAAACACCGTTTTAATAATTTTACATAGTTTAATTTTTATTACACAATTTGTATAACACATTTTACGAGACAAATGATCCAATTTTATGTATCCCACTTCTGTAAACACAATTTGCACGTCGCACCCTTTGAGACAAACGATTTAATTTTATGTATTTCCATGGATGTAGACCCGATGGGATCCCAAAGTGTGCACAGCATCTTGTGACTCAATTGACAAAAACAGGCCTGAAGATGACTAATCTATAGTCGAAACATATAGCCTATGTAATTACCTTGAGTAATAAAGTAGTTGTGCTGACGTACATCATTTAGTATTATATTATTGGAAAAAAATGACTGATCAGGGAATACCGAAACGTATTATTATTACTGTTCCGGCGTAGCTCAGTATAACATAAAATTTGGATTCGATTTTCGTCACAGGCAGAGACTATGATCTGTCGTCGTCACTGCAGTGCACGAGAAGATAGGACCATTCATGCTTTGCGAAATAGCGTACACTTACAAAAACAAGAATAGGTTGTTTAGGTTCATGACGATAACATATCAAAACATGCAACGTCTCGTGTGGGATCATAAAGCGGAGTTTGGAAACAGGATTTAATTGCTTCGTATCACCACCGTCACTGATGTGAATAATTCAAACAGCTGAAGAATAAAATCCAACTAGATGTCACTTATTACTTTATTATGCTTATGTTAGGCTCAACATGTTTCGGGCCCCATTATGTCCATCATAAGGAGCTCACGAGGACAGCGTTGGTTACCACATAGGCCGTCTCGTTCTCCAGTTGCTGCTGGTTGGGAGTTAAGTGTAGGTAGGATGGATGAGTGTCCAGACCGACTCGTGTTACAGCCTTCGGTCCGGACACTCATCCATCCCGCCTGCACTTAACTTCCAACCAGCAGCAACTCAAGAACCAGACGGCCTATGTGGTAACCAACGTTATCGTCGTGAGCTCCTGATGATGGGCATAATGGTGCCCGAAACATGTTGAGCCTAACGTAAGCATAATAAAGTAATAAGTGACATCTAGTTGGATTTTATTCTTCAGTTATCAAGACGATGCACGGTCCAATACATATCAAATTCAAACAGCTGTTCGTACACAGTGTAACTGTCTGCGGTCGTCGCACTCCAAGCTATTACACAAATCTGTACAACAGGAATACAACGAATCCCCATGATAAAATTAAAGACTGGTGCCAGTTCGTTCCAACTCCGAACAGGCTGCGGGTCAAAACCGAAATCCAGCTTGACATTTCGGGCCGCGCCATTCTAATGTCAAATTCCCTCGCCCCCCTTTTTTTTTTATCTGTAAAATTTTAAACGCAGAAACACGCAAATATATAAAATACTCCTTGCGTCTAATTTCGCGGGATGCCATGGATATATCAGGCAATAAAAATGACAGTAAAATTTTATATCAGAAGGTGAACAACATCATAAAGCTCTGAGTGACGCGCGTTTTGGGCGCGTTCGCAAATCTGCGAAACGCGACTATCAGCTTCATTTTGTCTGTCGATCCGCCCGACCGCATGGAGAAACTCGGCTCCCACTGGACGGATTTTCACGACATTTAATACTAGAGGGGGGTTTTTGCGGAAAATCCGCTGAGGAAATCTTAGTTTCATTAAAATGTGACACGAATACCGGCTACTTTACATGAAGACCAATATACATGTTCGATTATATCTCGGTCAGTTTCTTCTTAGAATGAGAAATGTTTCAACAAAAGTTGTAGCGACAAACAAACACACAAAGTTTACTTTAATTTTTTGCCCCCAAATTCGTGCCGTTTATGATAACAACACGGAAAGGTATCCTAAAGACTGACAGGAAACAGTTGACAAAACAGCGCATGTGCTGCGTGCTAGATAACTAAGGCTACAGAGCCCCCCCCCCCACCACCTCCCCCCTACGCAGGATATTTAAAAATTATTGCTTTTCCACACTACAAATGGTTACGCCAACAAGCGTCTACGTTACGTTTATGATTACAATGCATATTTGTTCAGGACCGCATTAGGCAATCAGCTCCTCTAGTCAGTCACTTGTGTACCGGATTAGAGCCAAAAAAGCGTTTCACGATTACAAACAAGCCCAAGAAAGCAGCACAGAGCCCACTCAAACGACCTGTAAATTTATCCATCAGTAAACGAACATCCAGCAGCATAGCTATTCCCATACACACATACTAGTACAACGAGCATGCTTTCATTCACCACACCAAACAATAATCAGGCCTGCACCAGCACGTACTAACCTTCCGGTACAGTCACAAGAACAAACTTCACATCACGTATAGTACAATACCGAAAAGATGTAGCCTGAGAGACGTATAAGTTTCTTTTGACGTTTAAACTATCAACTGAACAGAAGTTCCGTTCGAATGACCACAGTCAAATACGGAAATAAATCAAGATTAATTAAAACTACCCAATCACACACTTACATTTATACAACGCCCCCTCCCCTTGGGTCTTAAACTGTATTTTTTTGTGTTTCCACTCTTCACCAGCTGTATTATCGACAATGCCACTGTATAACAAGTTCACACCGGTTAAGCCATTCAGCCGTAACAATAAAGGCTGAATGTTCACAGAAAAAAATAACTGCACCATTTATCATAAGTTACGTAACAGTACCGATAAGCATCTGAAGGATAAACACGAACTGCGACACGTCATTCCACCCACGCCCGTCAAAATGCCAATTTCAGCGCACTCGTGTCAATATTTTCCATATTTCATGAGACAACTTACTGCATGCAGTAACGAACCAATTACACGACCGGTAAGGGTAACAACCACCAACCCGGCGGTAACAGGTGGAACGCCTCTAGCAAGGACCAGCTGCATGCAGCACAGGCCTTCCTGAGAACCTAACAGCCCCCCCCCCTCCCCCGTCCCTACTGTAAAGAAATTCTCCGCGTTTCATAAAACCCTGAAGTTCTTTGCCGTGTTCACTGCGACCTGCCACTGATTCCTGAGTTAGATAAAAGCGGTCAACGCCCTCCCATTTCTTTCAGATACATTTTTAATAATATACTCAACTATACGTGTAGATCTTCCATGTGGTCTCTTTCCTTCAGGTTTTCCCAACAAATTCCTAAATGCATTTTGTCCCCCCCCCCCCCCCCCCCGGTGTACCACATGTCCCACCCATCTCATCCTCTGCAGTAACGACCCCGTTAAATTTATTGCCGTGTTTACAATCAACCAAGCAGTCAGCAGCTCACGACTACAGCGCGTTGAGTGCTGCAATGATCAGTGAACAAACACTCGCAGAATATGGAATGACGGCTTTGTGAAGTAACCTGAGGAGCTAACCACCTGCAGAGACTCAGCGAACCACAGAACCTGTCTCAGGGCCAAGATTTTAAGTCCGGACCTCCCGCATACAATGCAGGGCTATTAACCAGACTAATAAAGGCACGTACATTTACCCCAGAGAAGAAATAAAAAAAACCCGACTTAATGGCCAACGTCAAACTTCGAAGACATGACTTACGTTAACATCTACGACTCGCATCCAGTAATAGGGGCAGTGGTGACATGATGCAAGCAATGCTCCGACACGAGGTGCGATTGAAAAACACTCACCGTTAGGCACACCAGCTTGTGCTTCGGATGAACAACCCTTTTTGGCACCTGGTAAGGCGAAGGTATGCCTATGTTCGGTGACAGGAGTTTGTGTTCCGGCTGGACGTATGACAGTCACACAAGCGCAAGTTTTGTTCGCGACATGCACTATTACTCTACTCCAATATCTTGTCATACACCTCAATCTCCTGGAATCCTCACTTCGCGTCGCCACTTTGACCAAGCCGCCGATAAAGTTGGTGAAACCCGAAACAACTGCGGATCTAGAAGAAAGGGCTGATGAAGGCGATTCACTAGGAGGTACGGAACAACAGCCGAACGAAGAAGCCAGGTTCAATGAGCAATTAACCTGAAGAAGTCAAATAGTGGCTCGATGTGCTCCACTTCCGCGTGGCGCACAGTAGTGGCGTTGCCTGAGCAGGAGGAAGAGGGGAGGGTGGAGGCAAGGTTGGTTGATGTAATGCAAAAGGGGGAGGGAGGGCAATGGATACGGGAGGGGAGGGGTAAACCCTGACCTTGCGCCACTTCACCTTCGGCTCTGTGCGAGTTGGGCGGCAATCCAGTAGGGTGTAAAGAGAATGGGGGAGGGGGAACACCCACCCCCGGTTACACTACCCACGTGACATAACACTCAGATGTAGCGGCATCGGCATGACAGTTCGGCAACGCTGCACCAAGACGCCGGCTAAAAACAGATCCCGTATCCAGCATCTTCCATACCGGGGCAGCTGGACCAACGTGGTGTGTCAAGCATGTTTACATATAGTTCACCCATTAACCGGTGTCCACAGACAGCAGAAGGTTTCAATGGATCCCCTAGCAGACGCCACTTCACGTGTGAACTGGTAGGACTGTCATTGTGGTCACAACGTTGGAACCGAACAATAAGACTTTTCAAAGCAACGACGCTATGAAAAAACCGTTTTTTACACTCAGTAAGTACAGCTTCTCAGGAAACTACACATTGGGGTTGTATTCAACCACTTGTACAGTGTCCCCAACATACAAGCTAAATCACAAAAATCAAAACCAAGAAAATACACTACTAGCAAGCAACACGTGTCTGTAATTTGCTACATGTTTCGGCCCCCTTGGGCCATTACAAAGGAGCTTCAAGTGATCACGACAAAAAAGGGGTATAAAGTACAGGCTTGCAGGCAATTATGGGTTTCTCCCCCCCCCCCCCCCCAAATTTGATTTGTTTTTGTTTTTTTTCCACGGCGGATTAAAAAAAAAAAAAGGATATGGTAAACTCTGATAAATATTTTCTTAAAAAA
>Ga0123354_10012938_pt1 | contig 12923 bp, 7 predicted proteins | sample TergutLab28metaG_2_FD_97872 | JGI IMG/M metagenome (GOLD analysis project Ga0123354, IMG submission 97872) | Labiotermes labralis P4 segment gut microbial communities from Petit-Saut dam, French Guiana - Lab288 P4 | ecosystem: Host-associated > Arthropoda: Insects > Digestive system > Gut ...
TATCTGAGAACAAACAGCGACTTGTGCCACTTACAGCATAAACTGATTGGTTTTTATAACCGAGATGAAAATTGTTTACAGCGCGGTACGGACTGGGTCTTTAAATAAAGCGGTCTGCGCTTCCTCTTTAAAGGATTAATACAACTCACAACTCGTACAGGTTTTGCCCTAATGGGTCACACTGAGACGGTAGCACTGTGTGACGTACCCACCAATTTGTGGGTGTAAAAATATTATGTTTGTTGAGGGACTTCCTGAGAGTGAGCCTTGTATGGGTTATGAGCTGTGTTTGTGGAATTGGTCGCTTTGCTATGCTTATGTTCTCGCTCCGTGACTGCACTGTGTCACTGTGTATCAAATCTAACACGTAGAATATATGCAAGATGGTTCAGTCTGGGTTGTGACCATGTCACAAATCGGATAACCCTGGAGGATGGGTTCGATTTCCGCCAGTGACACAAATTTTTCTCTAATACACGGTGTGCACACATCGTTGGGTTTGCGCAGACTCGTGTCCAATTCACTCCTGGGGCTTTTATTATGGGGTAAAGCAGCCGGGGCGTGAAGCTCGCTGATCTGTGTACTACAGAGGTTTTTAACTAATCACAGGGAAGGCTGTCTTGTGTACGTACGTACTTAAGATAACGCTGTAATGTTAATTAATACTTTGTAAAATTTTAGTGATTTTTAGTGCGTGTATTTGTCACAGGCAAGCTATACGCTGGACGCCCTAAGTTTCACTTCTGGCTAGAGATACTCAGCCATCTAGCAGGCCGGATGTGTCCCACCCACCGTCTGTCTAAAGAATAATAACTGTAATTTTTGCGAGGGTAAGACAGTAAGAGCGTGAAGCTGACTAGTCGCCTCGCTCCAGTGCTGCTAAGACAAGTGTGAAACTTTCCTCGTCTTAAACGTCGCCTTGGTATTGCGCTTGGACGTCAGGGTAATGTAAGTTTGTGTTACGATTCTCTGTTACCTACTTACGAAGGCGGGGCCTGTTTATAACCGGAGTTTCGCTCAGTCACCATGTTTATTATATTTCGACTTAACAAGAGAAGTTTACGTACGAATTTCCAGGAACTTCTACGATAATATCCACGTGTTGACAGCCTGTGACTGGTTAAGAAATGGTGAGTCCATTTTAAAGGGGAGGGTCTTTTGAAGTGTTTAAAGTTAATAACACCGCCAATACCGAAGAGCTACACAGAGTGGCTAACAGATGAAACATGAGTATGGGGTCCTGACAAAGACAGCCGAAGGAATCAGAGACAAACCTGTGCCAGCGCCTCTTTGTCTGCCACAAATCCAGCACAGATTTGATTGGTATCGAACCCGGGTCTCCGCGGTGCGTGTTTTATCATGGGAAAGATATCTGATAAGTATCAGGATTCGTTCCAGAGCGTGTTTTCTGTGCGGTAGTGTTCATTGTGTTGTTTCAGGAGTACCGTTCGCGTTATTCACTGCATAAGGACTTACCACGCGCCATTACAGTCCATTTCAGTACGAAAAGTCGCCCAAGTTTCTGGAATGTACGACTGTATGTGCTACTGCCATATACTGTTCGATGTTGTGAGGTTTCGGGAGAGAACTGTACTGCCTTCATGTCCGTGTCGTCCATTTTACATGCGCAGACCTCAGCTTGCTTAACACTTTAAAGGCGAAAATTAACCGGAATTACATTTGAAGATTCAGTTCGTACCGCGCAGTAAACAGTCCGTCTCGGTTATAAAACCCAGTAACTTAATGGTGTGTCGGTAAATAATTTATGGGCGCATTGGCACATTTGCGAAAAGTGACTGTTAAGCTTCGTCATGTCTCTGTGTGTGTGTGGCCTTCTGTTGTCCGTCCGCGTAGAACAACTCGGCTGCCACTGGACAGATTTTCATGAAATTTGGTATTTGAATATATTTCGGGATCTAGCTAGAAAATTCAAGTTTTATTAAAATTTGACAAGAATAAGGAGTACTTTACCCGACGACTATGTACGTTTAGGGTAACATCTCGCTGAATTCATCGTAGAATGTTCAGTAAATTTTTTTTTTCGGAAATCATGCCGCTTATGGGGTAATGTGGAAAAATATTGTAGAGCCAGACAGGTCACAGATGACAATATAATATATATTGGCTTTAGGTTTGGTGGTGTTTGGGTTGCCTTGAGTTTGGTCGGTGGTTTGTTTGTTAGTTTATTTTGTATACGACAGACTGATTTGAAGTCATTGATTACCTATTCCTCTGTAGCTCTTATGAGTATAGTTATTGGTTGGATTATAACATTGAGTTATTGAGGGGTTTGTGGATCTTTTGCTTTGATGGTGGCTCATGGGATGTGTTCTTCTGGTCTTTTTTGTCTTTCTAATATTTCTTATGAGCGGTTTGGTAGACGAAGCCTTTTGGTTAATAAGGGTTTAATTATCAGGCAGTCACTGAAAGACACAAGGAGGACCAGCAACAGTAACATTTATATCCGGAAACATCTTATATACGACACGATATGCTGCCATCACGCCATCGCAATATAACATAACAGTACAGCATATAAGTAACTTTAGTGGGAAAAAGTAGCTCCATGATGATGGTTTAAAAAAAAACCGAAACATGTCGGAGCCCTTAATGTAATTTTAATGTTTTAACCAACTGAGTTTTTACATTGTATTTTAGAAATTTGTGCATATGTTGGTAAATAAAAAGCAAAGGGTTTAATTAATTTAATGCCTAGAATGGCTAAGTGATGATTATTATTAAGAGCTTGTAATATAGCTGCTCCCCCCCCCTCGCTTAATCTTCTTGGGGAGATTACATGCTGGATAACTAATGCTACAACCACACACTTAGTGTATGAAGTGTTTGTTGCTCTTTCACGACAACAGTGGTCACGCGAACGAGCCTTAAAGTTACGTTATGGTACAGTTGCCTGTCTTGTTTAGTGTTAAATACGGTGGTGTGTTGTATAGTAACTACGAGGCCTTGTAGAGGGTTAATATAATCATGCTTATAGAATACAGGGCGGTGAAGTCGAACTTCTGATTTTAAAATTTTGTGATGATAGTTGTGCTTCGGTGTGCTGCTTTGGGTTTGTGAAGCTCCATTGGAGCCGCTGCAGCTCATAAATGTGGCATGACCTGGAATTAAAGGAATAACAAGAAGACACAGTCTGTATTTTGGGTAGGTTTTCTTTTAAAACGGGGATCGCGGTAGCACAGTGGTTAAGGTGCTGTGCTACAAATCGGAAGGTTACTGGTTCGATTCCAGGTGGTGTCACTTGAATTTTTCATTGACATAATCCTTCCGATCGCACTATGGCCCTGCGGTCGACTCAGCCTCTAACAGGAATGAGTACCGGGAGTATTTCCTGGGGGTAAAGGCGGCCGGTGCGTAAGCCTGAAAACCTTACCACCATCCTGTGCCGTTGTCACGAAATCTGGGAACCTAAACTTCCTGGAACCCTCTGGGCACCTTGGGCCTGTAATGGGACTGATTTACCTGTATTTTTTTCCTTTTAAAACAGAGTTTATTGCGGATGATATTACAGCCGTTGAAAATTCAGTGGAAAAGCGTGATTTCAGCGTTTTTTCCCCCAAAGTTCACGTTCACTGTAGGCGCAGACATCGATAACAAACAGGCACGTTTTTAGTGGCACACTAATGTGTATATCAAACAGTGCATCTAAATGTGCCATCACTTTCTTTTAATCAGCGCTCACAAAAAAAATTCAACAAGCGACAATTAACTGCGTCGTGTCTGTCAGTCCGCCCGCGTGTATCAGCAAGAGCGACTCCATCGGACGAAATTGCGTGTTCTCATGTTATGGACTCATAATAAATATATGTAGAGGCGTTTAGATTTTGGTTGAAAATTGACAAAAAATTCACTTTGCTTGAAGATCACATACGTCGTGACAGACGGTGTCGTTGGTGCTATACTAGTTGAGGCCGAAGAAACAGTTGAGTATCGAACAAAATCGATTGTGAACGCCCCCGATGTTCACCTTACAGCTTTCTTTTCAGCCAGTAACAACGACGTCGTAGCCGCTAACACAAACATAACTGTTTGCGTGTTTATTAATCATTAACTCACATGTTAGTTCATGTTTCATTTGACTTTGGTTCCCGTAACATTACTTTTCCTGTAAGATCTTAACTTTGGGCATTGATGTTTCACCGTTAGCGAGATTTTTCAAGAATGCAACCAACACGAAAGTTTAGGATTTGATGTATACCGTCTGATAGTACAGCAAGAATGGAGACCTTCGTTTGTCCTGTCATGATCAAGGTGAATACACATGTTATGTACGGCAAAGTTGTGTCCTCATAGCTACCAGCAAGGATGTCGTTGCTTTTCCTTTTGCTTTGTCGTTCGCCGCACACGTGCTGACGCCCCCCAGTCCTAAATCAGATGTTTACGAGCAAAAGGTTGTGACGTACGTCGGGACACGTGTTTACCCCAGTTCGGTGCCTCTGCACGAGGGAAGATGAATCACTCAGTGGCGTACCCAGGAATTTCGTTCATGGGGAGGTTCAACAAATTCAGTTGAGGACAGAGGACAGAGAGAACGGGGATCTGGGGGCGGTAGACCTAGTCAGGGGTTCTGGAGGCAGCTGTAATTTGGTACAAGATATTTCATTTCATATAGTAACATTTTCTTAAGACTATTTATGATGACAACCATTTTATTTGTTATTGCTAGTGTAAAACAATTGCGAACCGGCGGTAGTTTTAGAATTTTACTGCCTTTTTTCCGAACATCTTGGGGTGTTGGCGTCCTAAATTCAGCAATTTTTAACAGTTTTACGCAATTCGGTTGAGTTTGGAACGATTTTGGAGGGGCTTCGGAATTTCGGGGGGGGGGGGTTGAACCCCCCACCCTCACCTCCTTGGTACGCCACTGGAATCACTGGATGTTACTTGATACCTTTGTTGCACGTTCAGCAAAACGAAGTCAGCCTGTGTGTATTTCCTTGGGACGCGCCTGTACTCCCGCCCGAGGAAGGGGGATGAAACGGTCACTTTCCGTTGCTGTCATGAGACGTCGCATGGCCTGCTGGCCTGTGGCTGTAAGGTCGTCAGCAGCACAGCTGTTTTATCTGGGGCTGGCTACCCTCATCTGTTACATTCTGGTCACTAGCGACTCGTATGGCCCCCGCCTCCTGACTGCTCAAGTAATGTGCAGTGCTTGTATTCACATTTGTTGACAGAGAGTTACCCTGAACTGTATTCTGCAGCCGATCGATATCAGGAGCTGTACACAAGCCAAGACATCGTTGCGTGTAAGCATGCAGTAAACTTGCACTTCATCGATTCAAAGTTCGATGTTCGCTGTACTCGTATTACAGATATGGGTCGTTTTCAGTTTGTAACCTCGTACACAGGCGTTGAAGTAGATGTAACTTTTTTTTTTTTATTTGGCGCAACAGCCCCCCCCCCCCTGGGACAGGGCCTTCTCATTCACGGGGTTTCTAGATCACACTCAACGACACACCACAGTCGGTAGGACTCCTCTGGATGAGTGATCAGCTCGTCGCAGAGATCTCTACCTGTCAACACACAACACTGACAACAGACGTCCATGTCCCCGGTGGGATTCGAACCCGCAGTCTCAGCAGGCGAGCGGCCGCAGAGTTACGGTTTAGACCGCGCGGCCACTGGGATCGGCTAGATGTGGTTTACATATTAATGAAATTAGGAGGGAATTAGTCTTTTTTTTCCGTGCTTTTTTATTTATTACTAACTTTGAATTTCGGAGGTTGTCAAATGATTATTTTCGCTCTTTACTTCATGTATGTGTAACTCGTTTTTAAACATAAATATTTGTACCGTTCATCTGAATGGAAACGTGAGTGTTTAGAGAGGGTTCGTTTATTTTGTTTTATACCCCCCCACATCCCCCCCTCCCCTTCTTACTTTTTTGTTCCACTTTACTTTTGATGTCTGTTTACTGGACGTAGATCAACTTGACATCTGTTAACAATAAGGCACTGTACTCCTGACCGCCGAGTTGTTCTGCGAATAGCATTGGGCTGTCTGAAAACTGGGTCAGAGATCTGCAAAAGTCTGATTCCCCTCGTGTGTGTATTTAGTTCTGGGGTCCTGTATTTCGCCTTCAGTATCTCACAGCGCATCACGCCAACAAAATGCGCACTTCTACGGTGGGAAATATATATCTCACAAAGAACTCAGCAGTTTTTTATTTGAATACTCGTAGATTATGGGGATCACGGTGTCACAGTTGTTAAGGTGCTGTGCTACAAATCGTGAAGTTCGCTGGTTCGATCCCAGCTGGTGTCATTGGAATTTTTCATTGACATAAAATTCTTCCGATCGCACTATGACCCTGGGGTCGACTAAGCCTCTAACAGAAATGAGTACCAGGAGTATTTCCTGGGGGTAAAGGCGGCCGGTGCGTAAGGCTGACAACCATACCACCATCCTGGGCTATTGTCACGTAATCTGGAAACCGTAACTTCCTGGAACCCTCTGGGTCACTCCAGGCCTGTAACGGGACTGCTTTACCTTTTTACTCGTGGATTGTGTCCGCCATTTCTCAACACACGTTCAGCCTTAAATTCTGTCGCGACGTTTCGAATTAAATGCGTTGCTGCGCGTATCTGTCAGCTCAAAATTGTTAGATACAACTTATGTTAAAAATAAAGTAACACGTGAAGTTATAATATTGTTTATTTTGTGTCTTCGTGTCTGTAATAGGCCATTTGCCGATAAGAATTTCGCCTACTGCCGCCCTGTATGTCCGTCCTGGTTCGTCGTTTGAAATAATATATTATCCAACCCCAAATTAAATGTGCCGGTCGCAGTAGCTACGCAGTCTTAAGTCGTAGGTCTACGGCCTCTCGCCTGATGAGAACTTGGGTTCGAATCCCACCGGGGGCATGGATGTTTGTTGTGAGTGTTGTGTGTTGTCAGGTAGAGGTCTCTGCGACGAGCTGATCACTCGTCCAGAGGAGTCCTATCGATTGTGGTGCGTCGTTGTGTGAGATCTAGAAACCTCGTGAACAGTGGCGTACCCAGGAATTTTGTTCGGAGGGGTGGGGGGGTTGAAATTCAGTTGAGGGCAGAGGACTGAGAGAACGGGGATCTGGTGGCGGCAGCCCCCTAGTCAGGGGTTCTGGAGGCAGCTGTAATTTGGTACAAGAAATTTCATTCCATATAGTAAAATTTTCTTAATTTTTGGTACTTAAGACTATTTATGATGACAGCCAATTTATTTGTCATTGCTAATGTAAAACAAATGCGAATCTAGATAGTTTTAGAAATTTACTGCCTTTTTTCCGAACATCTTGCGGTGTTGGCGTCCTAAATTCAGCAATTTTTTAACAGTTTTCACAATCGGGTTGAGTTTGGCACGATTTTGGGGGGCGTTTGGAATTTCGGGGGGTGGTGGTGGGTTTAAACCCCCCCAAACTCCCCTCGATATGCCACTGCTCGTTAATGAGGAGGCCCTGGCCCACTGGTGATTATCGCACATAAACAAGTGAAATGTACAGTGTTGAAGTCCCTTTTGCTCTGCAGTTATCGCGAACCTAGATTCATACTGGTTGTTACTGTACCTTCCTGTCTCCTTCCAACCACAGACACATAATGCGTATGACCCAAATGTTTTTATTCCCCAAAGCCTACAATCTGCTTGCCGCAGGCGAGTAAGTACGTGTTTATTTTAAACCCTTTGAACGGGACATAAATGAATCTGAACTGTGCGGCAGCAGTCATTTGATGAAGTAATTTGAGCTGTGGTAGCAATCATTTCGAGAATTAATCTGAACTGTGTGGTAGCGGTTATTTCCTGATGATATCTGAGCCGTGTGGTAACGGTCCTTTCCTGACGTTACCCGCATTGTGCGGTAGCAATAATTTCCGGAAGTAATCTGAACTGTGTGGTAGCAATCATTTCCTGTAGTATTCTGAATTGTGTAGTAACAATTATTTCCTGAAGTAATGTGAACCGTTCGGTAGCAATCCAGCCCTGAAGCAATCTGCCCTCAGTTAAGTCGTGAATGTGAACATTAAAAGGTGTCATGAAACGAACTTAAGAGTTCACTAAAACAGAAATATTGGCAAAGAGTGTCGGAGGATCGGTCAGGATACTATCCCCTCAGATATTTCTCGTGTATTTTCTCAGCTTCTTCAGCCAAGTTTCGGAGTAGTACCGGGTATCTGCCACAGCTACGTCCGCCCATATACTTCCAGTATCTTTACTTACTTACTTACTTACTTACCCCAAGGGTGCACACTTTAAAAAAAAAAACTACAAACCATCTCAAACGTCCAAATGTCAGAAGGGTAACAAGAAGAGAGAGCTGTACTGACAACCTGCAAATATTAGGTGACACTGTGCAAAATTTAGTCGCCCAGACGTCTTGGAGCTCGGGATTTGTGCACTCATGCTTAACTCTTTATCTTTCTGCACTGTGTAAAAGGTAAAGCAGTCCCATTACAGGCCTGGACAGGCCCAGAGGGTTCCAGGAAGTTAAGGTTCCAGATTTCGTGACAACGGCACAGGATGGTGGTAAGTTGTCAGCCTTACGCACCGGCCGCCTTTACCCCCAGGATATACTCCTGGTACTTATTTCTGTTAGAGGCTGAGTCGACCCCAGGGCCATAGTGCGATCGAAAGGATTTTATATCAATGAAAAATCCAGTGGCACCAGCTGTGATCGAACCAGTGACCTTCCGATTTGTAGCACAGCACCTTAACCATAGTCCTACCGACTGTGATGTGTCGTTGTGTGTGATCTAGAAACCTCAAGAATGAGGAGGTCATGGCCCGCGTTGGGCCGCAGCGCCCCAAAAATAAACAATTAAATGCACACTTCTCAGTATCGAACACAACCTTCCACCTGCTAGACTGATTACATAAATGCGTGAAAAATTATACCATAAAAAACTGCATGTACAAATGATCTTCCTACTGATGAACATGTAGAAGACACCAAGAACTGAATCTCATGTTTATTGGACCGTGCATCATTGTGATAGTTGAAGAATAATACTATACACATGAGAACACAATAATCACAAAGGAAAAAACACCATAACAATCAGTGTCAACAGAAATGCGCTTACCAACTACAACAAAGCGACAAAGCGCGTCACACCAAACACATACCACTACATACAATAATTTACGCTAATGCTAAATCCTCCGTCTTTACAGAACAATACGACCGATGTGGTAATTCAACAGAATAGTCGCTGGCTCCTGATGATGGGTATATTAATGTCCGGAAACATGTTGAGCACATAAGGAGTTAAATAAAATAGCAAGTGACATCAAGTTGGTCTTTTATTCTTCAACCAAGAACTGAATTAAAAACATTAATTTGAAAAGTTTGCATTTCGTTGCATAATTATTGTAATAAAATCCAACGATACGCAGGCACTATTTCACAAATTTATTTTGGTAAAGAACTCTACATATTTCGGACAGATCTGCTGTCCGTTATCAGGAGTCTCAACACTCTATACACAGCAATAGGTATTTGTTATGCTAGCTATGTTGACTGTCTGCTAGCGAGGTCAGGATGGAACTCTGACCTCGCTAGCAGACAGTCAACATAACCAGCATGACAAATACCTGTTGCTGTGAATACAGTATTAAGACTCCTGATGACGGACAGTAAGTCTGTCCGAAACATGTAGAGTTCTTTACCAAAATAAATTTGTGAAATAGTGCATCTTGTTGGCTTTTATTTATAAGAATATATCACGATGCACGGTCCTCTGAATGTCAAACAAGTTACATAATTACATAACCGAGTTTTCTACTTAGCTTGCTTTTTTATCACTTGACTTGTCCAGGCAGCTGGTGCTGTCGTTTTACAAGGCGAATTCAGCCGCACCCCCCCCACCCCTTGTAATCACGCAGTATTGCACTATTAAAGTACTTCAGTTTCCTGTTTAATTACAGTAACTTCACTGACGTACTAAAGCCATTGTGGTTTTGTTATCCGAAAGGCCGGCTGTTCTCACTCGCCACGCCTAGTAGTACGACGACTTCGTGGTGTAGATAACGGCGCATTTGCGCACCACCGTCCTGTCATTGCCAGGAGCCGAATTATCATACAGAACTAGGACAATGTGCGTGCCATGGGTTGGTCATTGCAGGATGCCCGCAGAACGGTTGTTGGTAATGATACACGGATTAGCTCGTGTGTGTGAAGAACCTAACATCTGATAGCAAAATTGTTACAGTAATTACCGTATTAACGGAATGCCAAATATGTCTATAGATAGGAATGTATAGGGGCTTTTCTCTGCCCGACACTCTGCCAGCGTTGCGTCGTACGCCGCATGTCGGGGAAGTTTGTCAGACTGGCACACGATCGCAGTGATACAAACCTTAAGAAAGTTTAACAAAAATTCATTAGGGCGTCGGGCCGGCTCTTATCGGTCAAGTGGGAGAGGAAACACCTTTTACAAATGTTTACTTTATATCCATTGCACGCGTCTTAAAACAGAGTGGCACATTAAGGAAAACCGTTAGGATGCTCGTGTGGGGTTCACACAGGCCGCAGCACGGGGTGACGAACTTGAGTAGTCAATAACGAAACTGGTTTTAAAGTTTTTAACTTTAAAGGATGTATTAGAAAATAGTTAAGTCAGCAGAGAGCCAACAGGGAAACGTGAAGCGAAATTCAAGGAGAAGAAAGAAATAAGAACGGGAAGCCAGTTAACCGCGTACGGACGCCAAAGGAGCAGAAGCCGTTGGGACTGGCTGAAGTGAAGTGAATACTTTTGGTGAATCCGGTAGGTGGAGTGTTAATGTTTCCGATTCCAAAATCACAGATTTACAGGAACACCTGTATAATCGTTCTGAGCAACGCACTATTAAAATATACAATACTTATCCAATTTTTGATTAAATTAACTGAAATTTTTGTAATTGTTCCTTCATTTCCACGAGTGTTTCGGGTTCCCGGAGGAAGCATTTAGATTCCCTGAAATCAAGGGTCAATCTATCGAAAATAGCTAGAACGGGTACCACTTCCAGCAGTAAAAAACCGCACTGATAAAGTGATAACGTGTAGGGAAATTCTGAGCGCATATTCCGCTATACAGCTGGGTGTTTCGATGAACTTTCTTTACCCGTTTTCCTCCTTGCCAAGCTTACTGCAGTTCCTTAAGACAGACAGATCGTCATTATTTCAACTCCTCACGTGCCGTCGTGACATATGTCATTCGACGTTACATGCGATCGTCGTAAATTAGCCGGATGGACATGCGCGATACAGAACACGTTAACTTCCTTGGCGTGCGCCTTGAGTTATCGAAATTCACCGTCGATGATGTCTGTAATGCAAGTCAACAGACATGGGATAGACTTTGACAAATCTGGCGCAAAGTTAGGAGGAACTTTACATTTTCGGAGACACGTTGAGGGACTGGAGCTTACCTTTCAGCTAATCATGTTTACAGTATTCTGGAATGTGACGTCGTATATTTTGTTAGTCGGTGCCAGCGTTTCGGAGGAATTACTTGTAGCCTAACATTTTTAATATAGTTGTTTTTTAGGACTGCTGGCGTCAGTTACGGACGGTTCATTGCCATGCGTTGTAAGTTAATCTGTCAACGTATATTCAGGACCTTTGGCGATAGGTAGGAGGGGAGAGATTTAAACCCCGAAACGGTTAGGAACTGGTAACGTACGCTAGCAGTGCAGTAAGGAAGGCAGTCGCGTACGAGTGTGGTGTAAGTGGGAGTACAGAGAAGTGACTGTGTCAGTTTCCTAGAAATGATCTGGTTGTTTTAATGGATATAGCACTCCATTTGTTATATCAAGAATAAATTGAGTAACTAAAACAGCAAGTAAACAAAGAAATAATTGAAACTATATGTGATTCGGTGAACCACACCCATTCCCCGAAAGAGATTCACGTTCCAGACTGTGTATGGCGGAATAACAAACTTACAAAGGGTGATCGTGTATATACTATTTTGGGTATAAATTTTTGGTGAACCACGAAGCCTGACCAAAATCAATATGTCATCTGCATTCTGTGACACACCGTTTATGATATCAACTGCTACACGTTGCGGCGCCGGGGTGCCATACAGTGGGTCATGACAGGGGAACTTTCCAGTCTCTGCACGATGTGAATAACGTAAAACGAGGCTTGAAGTTCAAAGTTTCACCTCCATTCTGTCGTCTTCCCAGTCCCAAGCCTCGCGCCATTTGTAACGGGTTGTAGAAAACGTGGTAAGCTAATGACAGATACAGAATGTTGCTGTTGGCCCAGCCCATGTTCAAAGAGTTCTACCGAGTGCCTACAGTCACTGTTTGAGAGTTATTTCTGAACTGCAGGAGCCTAGAAGGATGGTCCGTGGAAGCTGATAAAGAAAAATAAATGACACAGGATGAGGAGGGCGAATACGTAGAACGCAGGGAGGAAGTGAGAAACGCGATATTTTAATCCGGAAAACTCGAAGGGATTGGCCATTTGAGGGGCCTTGAGGTAACTATGAGGGTAACATAATATGGTATAAAGGAATGTGGCGTAAAAATTTGATTTTGGGTATAAAGTGCGTGTTGGCCAGATTATTAGAACACAGTGATGAAATTTGAATAAAGGTTGACCAACTAGATGACACTTGCTTTATTATATATTGCTCAACATGTTTCAGACGTTAATAGTCCATCTTCAGGAGCTTGCGACTATTTGTTGCGTTGTGTAGGCTGACTTGAGGCGTGCTGGTGTTATGTAGCGGGATTGTCTGTTGGTGATGTGATATCCGAGTGTAGGCTGAACCACTCGGATACCACATCACCAACAGACAATCCCGCTACATAACATCAGCACGCCTCAAGTCAGCCTACACAACACAACAAGTACTCGCTAGCTCCTCAAGATGGACGTATTAACGTCTGAAACATGTTGAGCAATATATAATAAAGCAAGTGTCATCTAGTTGGTCAA
>Ga0123354_10012939_pt1 | contig 12923 bp, 11 predicted proteins | sample TergutLab28metaG_2_FD_97872 | JGI IMG/M metagenome (GOLD analysis project Ga0123354, IMG submission 97872) | Labiotermes labralis P4 segment gut microbial communities from Petit-Saut dam, French Guiana - Lab288 P4 | ecosystem: Host-associated > Arthropoda: Insects > Digestive system > Gut ...
ATTATGTTTTGGTTTACGTATTCTCCAACTTGGCGGTATTCGGCGTAATCTCGGCTGTTGAAAACGCTTCGGGAGGAAAAACTTCGATAGCCGCTTTCAACGGACTGTATAAAACCAATCCGGCATTAAGCGTAATCATGACACTGGCTGTCTTTTCTTTAGGAGGTATTCCTCCTTTTGCCGGATTTTTCAGTAAATTTTTTATTTTTATGGCAGCTGCTTCTAAAGGCGAATTTTTATTAGTCTTTATAGCCCTTTTGAATACGGTCGTCTCATTATATTACTATCTGCTGATCGTGAAAGCCATCTGGTTGAAAGAGGGGGAACCGGAAGCTGTCGGAAGATTTTCAATGGATAACTACAACAAAGCGAGTATGTTCATTTGTACCTTGGGTATTTTGGCTGTTGGATTTTTGAGTTTTATCTATCAAAACATAGGAGGACTAAGTTTTGGAATTTAGAATGAAAAAATAACATTTGATAATTGATATATCAAGTACCGAAAGAAATATTTTGTAAAAATAGTTTTAAAAATAATTGTTGGAACAAAAGAAAAACTATACCTTTGAGAGCTGAAATTATAATTCTATAAGAAAGTGTTATTTACTGAAAAATAATAGATTAAAAGCGTTTGCTTTTTAGATAATGGCTGTAAGTAGCATTCTTTTTTAGGGAAAAAAGTTTAATAAATTGTTAACGTATTATTAAAAATGAATGCATTTTATTTTTTTTATGTGAGAATTAAATATAATTCATTATATTTGCAGGGTAAAAACTATATCTGATTAGCTTAATAAATAAATCATATTAATAAACAAATAATAAAAAATTATCTAACTTAAACGAACACAAAAAAATTTATGGAAACAAAAACACAAACAGGGAACAAGAACAAGAGAGTTGGTAAAAAGTCTCGTGGATTCTCGGCAGGTATCGTTATTTTATTCTGCTTCATTGTAGCAATATTAATTTACTTCTTTGTATTCGGTCAACCGAGTAACTTTGTAAATAATGATCCTCACAATCACCCGCTACCGGGAAAATTGTTAGGTACCATTTATAAAGGCGGTTTAACGGTCATTATGATTATTACTCTTTTGCTAACAGTTCTCGTTTTAAGTGTAGAACGTTACATTGCTCTTGGAAAAGCCAAAGGAAAAGGCAATTTAATTAACTTTGTATATGATGTGAAAGCTGATTTGAAAAAAGGCAACATTGCAGGCGCTGAAGCTCTTTGTGCAAAACAAAAAGGATCTGTAGCCGCTATTGTAGATGCCGGATTGAAAAAGTACAAAGAAATGGAAACCAGGGCTTTGCCAAAAGAAGCAAAGATTGAGGAAATCAAAGCGGAACTTGAAGAAGCCACTGCTCTTGAATTACCGAGTATGCAGGAAAATCTTCCTGTGATTGCAACAATTTCTACTTTGGGTACACTTTTTGGGTTGTTTGGAACCGTATTAGGTATGATTCGTTCATTTAGCGCTTTGGCTGCTGCAGGATCTACCGACTCGGTTGCTCTATCTGCCGGTATTTCCGAAGCTCTTGTAAATACGGCTTTTGGTATCGCTACCGGCGCTTTGGCAATTATTACCTACGGATTCTTCACCGGTAAAATTGACAATATGACGTATGCGATCGATGAAATGGGTTTTGCTCTTACGCAAACGTATGCCGATACACATGATAAATAATTGAAAAGGTATGGCTAAAATTAAAGTAAAAAAGCAGAGTACGTTCATCGACATGACGGCGATGAGTGATGTAACTGTGCTTTTGCTTACCTTCTTCATGTTAACATCTACTTTTGTTAAAGATGAACCGGTAAAAGTACAAACGCCGGCGTCTGTTTCCGAACTTACAGTTCCAGAAAGCAATTTGCTGACCATTCTGGTTGATTCGGACGGTAAAATCTTCTTAGGTTTTACCAATCAACAAGACAAAGTAGATGCGTTAAAATCAGTAGGTGAGGATTACATGATTACATTTACTCCTAAGCAAGAAGCTGCTTTTAGAAAATTAGAAACGTTTGGAGTGCCGATTCGTAACATGGCTAATTTTTTGGATTTTCCTTCTGATCAACAAGATAAATACTTAAAAGATTTGGAAAATCAACGAGTGGGGATTCCTACAGACTCATTATCCGATGTAAGAGGTGTTATAGCAACAGATAATGAATTCAAACGTTGGGTGACTTACGCAACATTGAAAAATCCTGATTTGGTGATTGCCATCAAGGCGGATAAAACTACAAATTATCCGGTAGTCAAAAAAGTGATAGATGATTTGAGGGATATGAAGAAAAATAAGTACCTCTTGATTACTTCTTTGAAAACAACTTCTAATAGTTAATAGTAATTACCTCAAAAAATTTATAAAATGGCTGAAGTACAAGTAAAAGATGAAAAAGGTGGAAAAAATAAACAGAAAAAACAGCATCTACGCGTTGACTTTACACCGATGGTGGATATGAACATGTTGCTGATAACATTCTTTATGTTTTGTACTACCCTTCTGAAACCTCAAATAATGCCTATAAATATGCCCTCTAAGGACAAGGTAGAAGATAAAGACGCTAACAAAGTGCGAGAATCAACGGCTGTTACGCTCCTTTTGGGTGCAAATGACGAACTATATTATTATTTGGGAATGATTGATTCCACATCGACATACAATGACCCTAATTTTCTTGTAGCTACCGACTATGGTGAAGGTGGTTTGCGTAAGCTTTTGTTGGAAAAAAATGCAGGAACTTATGAGTTGATTCAAGATTTGAAACAAAAATTGAAAAATCTTGAAATCAAACAGGCAGATTTTAATGAACAAGCGCAGAAAATCCAGGAAACGGCAATGAAGGACACAAAAATTGCTCCTACCGTAATGATTAAAGCGGCAGAAAAATCTACTTACAAAAACTTGGTTGATGCGTTGGATGAAATGTTGATTTGCAACATTGGCGCCTACGCTATTATTGATTTATCTGATGGTGATCGTTATTTGCTCTATAAGAAAACCAATGATCCGGATTATCTTACAGACAAGCAACGTACGGATCTTCAGAAAAAGTAATTTATCAATAAAAATTAGTGATTATGACAAAGGATTTTGATTTAAATTCAGAAAAGTGGTTAGCTCTTGTTTTTGAAGGAAAAAATAAGGAATATGGCGCTTATGTCCATCGGAATGAATCTTCCGACCGGCATTTAATAGCCATAATTGTAATCACCGTTATTGCGTTAGGTTTGATATTCTTACCTGGGTTAATCAAATCGGTTTTGCCGGCTGGAAAAGATGTGGGACAAGTCACCGATGTGAACTTAAGTAATCTTGATTTAAAACAGGATGTACCCGAAGAAAATCAAGTAAAGCAGATTGAAGTGCCTCCTCCGCCTGAATTGAAAGCTACAGTGCAATTTACGCCTCCGGTAATTGCAAAAGATAAAGATATCAAGGATGATGAATTGATGAAAACTCAAGCGGAATTAACTGAAACAAAGGCTGATATTTCAGTTGCTAATATTGAAGGAACTCCGGGTGGAACTGTTGATATTGCCGATTTGAACGAACATAAAGTGGTAGTTGAGGATACGAAACCTACAATTTTCAATCACGTGGAGGTCATGCCGTCGTTTCCGGGCGGAGACGCCGCTATGATGAAATGGTTGCAGGATAATATAATTTATCCTACGATTGCTGCAGAACAGGGAATTCAAGGTCGCGTAACTTTACGATTTGTAGTAAAACCTGATGGATCAATTGATGAAGTAGAAGTTCAGAAAGGTTTGGATCCGAGTTGCGATAAAGAAGCTCAGCGTGTAGTGAAAAAGATGCCTAAGTGGATTCCGGGAAAACAAAATGGAAATCCTGTATACGTATACTATTCACTACCTATCATGTTTAAATTGCAAAACGGCTAATAGTTTGATGTTGTCAAATTATTGATCAAAAAAAGGAAGATTGTGTTAAAAGGATGGAGGATTCGAAAAAAATAAAAAAAAACAACGTACAACAATTAGCTTTATTCGTTTTTGAAAGCGTAATGGCATTTGTGTATGTCGCTTTAAGTATCATTCTCTTATTCACTCCTTTTTTCAATCGTTCCGTTCCTGAAGGATTAAGGATAGGCGTGGGAATTGTAGTCGGGTTTTATGGGCTTTTCAGAGTCTATAGAGCTTATGTGAAAATAACGCAAAAAAATGAATAAAAATTCCTAATAAATGAGGCTGTCTAAAACGAAAATTTTTTAGTCAGCCTCATTTTATTAAATCCTCTAAAGCAAGCGTTACAATGAAAAATTTTATACTTCTTGGGACAGTATTTTTTCTTCTCTTATCGTTGGGTTCATGCAAAAAAAAACCAAAAGACAGATGGACCGATACATTAAATGAAGGAATTATATATATTGCTTGTGATGAAAATTTTAAAAATTTGATGGACGCTGAAATTGATGCTTTTGAAGCTCATAATAATTTAGCGATTCTCAATCCGATTTATGCTAATGAAAATGAAGTGATCCGCATGTTATTAGACGATTCTGTGCGATTTGCTTTAACTTCGCGTACACTCAACGCGCAAGAACAAAGGACAGCGGATGAAAGAAAAATGTTTGTCAGAGATTTCCTGTTTGCATTTGACGGTATTACCTTTCTTAGCAATCGAGCCAACCCTGATTCTCTGATAGGGCTTCCGACAATAAAAAAAATTTTTTCAGGGGAAATTACGGAATGGTCGCAAATTAATCCGAATTCTCCTTTGGGAACGATTCGAGTTATCTTTGATAACACGCAATCCGGCATTTTACGTTATGTGGCGGATTCAATTACAAGAGGCGAATCGGCATCTCCCAACTTATATGCCATGAATAATAGCGACGAACTGATTCGAAAAGTTTCCGAATTACCGAATGCAATCGGTATAATGGGATTTAATCCGATTGACAATAGCGTTCTACGTGATACTTTGGGTTTGCAAGATAAACTTCGATTGATGCGCGTAGGCAGGGAAGAAAAAGCGACATTGCAAAATACCTACCTTCCGTATGCCGGCGATATTAAAAACGAAGATTATCCTTTGTGGAGAAAAGTATATGGGCTGCTTTCCGATCCGCGGTCGGGTTTATCTTCCGGATTTAGTATTTTTCTTGCCCATGATGTTGGGCAAATGGTTATATTAAAATCAGGATTATTACCTGCCGTATCCGATCCGCAAAATCGATCCGTTAATATTGTCGACAGCTATCCTAAATAAGAAAATACAAAAATAAAATAATGATAAAACAATGAAAATGAATAGGAAAAAATTACTTATTTTGACAGGAATTTCTCTCCTCGCTACTGCATCTATGTTTGCAGGAAACAATGAGAAAGGTATTGAATATTATAGAGCTGATCTCTATGGCGCTGCGAAAATATTCTTTTTGCAGCAAACCAATCAAACCCCGGCGGAACAAGCTGAAAATTACTATTATTTAGGACAAACGTATTATCAGCTTAATCAGCCGGATTCAGCTTCTTTTTATTATCAGAAAGCAATTGCATCTTTTCCTGATTATCCCTTTGGATATGTGGGAGAAGGTATGATTCAACTGAAAAAAGGAAATACGAAAGCAGCCGAAGATTTATTTAAAAAAGCCAATAGTTACGCAAAAAAAGATCCGTCGATACAAACAGGTATCGCAGAGGTATATGTAGATGCCGGCGATTATGCAAATGCAGCTTTGGCTCTGGATAAAGCTCGAAAAATTAATAATAAATATTCCGGTATTTATATTGTAGAGGGCGACATGTTAATGAAGCAAGGAAAAGTAGGCGATGCTTGCGCTCGTTATGAAAATGCCATTTTTTTCGATAATACCGACATAGTTGCTTATTTGAAATTGGCGCAAGTTTATAAGGATATTAATACTGATGTAGCATTACAGAATTTGGATAAGCTGGTTGCATTGGATCCTAATTATATCCCTGCTTATGCAGTCTATGGCGATATTTACCGAGATAAAGGTCAATATGGAGATGCATTGAATGCTTATGAAAAGTTTATTGCCATACCCGGCGTTCCCATGTTACAACAAGAACGGTATGCCCAATTACTCTTTTTTTCAAATCAATTTGAAAAAGCGCTGGAACAATTTAAATATATCATATCCAGAGATCCGAATAACTTGGTTATGAAACGTTTGCAAGCTTATAACAATTACCGTTTGGGAAATTATGCCGAAGGATTCGATCAAATGGTCAAGTTTTTAACAGAGATGCCGAAAGAGCGTCATATTTATCAGGATTATATTTATTTAGGTCAATTGGCGCTAAAAGAAAAACAATCGGATGTAGCTTTGGATGCTTTTCATAAAGCCCTCGAAATTGATTCTACCAAATCGGATATCTATAAAGAAGTAGCTAACGCAGCTAAGAATGCGGGTCTGTATCCCGAAGCTGCTAAATATTACGAAAAATATTTGGCTTTAGATACTACGGCGGACGCAATGGATTACTATAATTATGCTCAGGTTTGTTATTCTGCAGCTACCTATTACATTATTCCGGAAAACTCAGCCGCACTTACAACTCCTGAAGCAATAGAAACTTTTGAAGCTGAATTCAGAGATTATGTGCAAAAAAGCGATAATGCTTATGCGGAAGTAATCAGACGTAAGCCCGATTTGTATTACGGTTATGTGGGACGCGCCAATGTCAATTCATTATTAGATAAATACGACATAGATAAAACAGGGAAAATGAAAGGATACGCCAAGCCGCATTTTGAAGAAGCGCTTCCGATTTTATCGAATACGAACAGCGACGGTTCAAAAAATAAAATGATTATCGATGCTTATCGCTATCTGGCTAATTATTATTTGGCTGTAGAAAATAATACCCCTGCCGTCGTCGATTGTAACAAAAAGATTTTGGATATAGATTCAAATGACGAACAGGCAAGAAAGACCTTGCAACTTTTGAAAGTCAAATATCCATAAAACGGCATTAGTAAGAAATAATGACTGCCGCTTCTTGAATTTCTCCTTCGACAGGCGGGTGGATTTTAGCAAGCCGGAGGGTGATTTTTGAAATGTTGGGATAATTTTGGTGAATTTTTCGGGCAATTCTCCCGGCTACATGCTCTAACAGGTGAGAGGGAATTGCCATTTCTTCTTTGACTATTCCAAATATGTCGGCGTAGTTTACCGTGTCTTCGAGGTTATCCGACCCAATGGCTTTACCTAAATCAAGGAATAACTTTAGGTCGATTCGATAGTTGTTCCCGACAATTTGTTCCTGTTTCAATACGCCGTGATAAGCGTGAAAGAGCATTTTTTTCAATTCAATACATTCCATATTATTATAGTATTTATTCCGGTCAAAAGTAATTTATAATTTGGTTTCTAACAAATAATTTGTAAATTTGTCAATTTAAAATTGGTATATTCATGAGAAATAAAGAAAATTCATCCTTTGGAATCGCCCATAATGCTATGGCGTTGGGAACTTTTATTAAAGGAGATATCAGGGCGGAAGAAGATTTTCGCATTGACGGAAAATTGGAAGGCAATATTGAATGTGCAGGAAAAGTGATTATTGGACCCCAAGCGGAAGTTTTTGGAAATATTCAATGTCAGAATACAGACTTAATGGGAACTGTTACCGGAAATATTGTAATTAACGAAGTTGCCAGTTTAAAGTCTTCTGTTCGTTTTACCGGTGAAATTATTGCCAAATATATTGAAATTGAGACGGGAGCCTCTTTCAATGGTACATGCAAGATGCTTAATTAGAAAAGTCTGTCATCGTTGCGTTTGTTTAATTAAGCCGGTTATTTTATCGTTTATTTGTCGGGCGTTTGCTAATGATTCTAAATTAATATGCATACGGTATTTCCAATAGTGTTTAGGATTTGCGGGTATGTTTATTCGTTCATTGTTCTCATCTATTCTACGAATTTCTCCATCCAAAGACAGCCAGTCTTGTAGCGGAATTATAACTAACATTGAACGGCTGTGCAGATGATTTAGAATAATTTGTTCGCAAAGTTCCGGCGAACAATCTTCAGGGGCACTCCCTTCATGTTTTAATACTTCATTATAATACCGTTGCGTTTTTTCCGGATTTGCTTTCCAATCCATTCGCAGGGTAGGCATATCGTGCGTAGAAGTAGAACAGACCGAAAGATAAGGTAGAAAGTTTAAGTCTGTAAATTCCCGATTGGTTTCTTTAGGCATTTTTTCAATTTCCAGACTAAGTATCTGAAGGCTTTGCATCACTTCCGGCACACACTGCGGAATCATTCCTAAATCTTCACCGCATACCAGCATATCGGTAGCGGAAATTAATGGAAACAATTTTTTATATCCTTTTTCTTTCCAAAAATCGTTATGGCGCTGGTAAAAATAATGCCAGTAGAGATAATCGAAAGCGTATTGATCGGGATGATTCAATTCTTTGTAAAGATAAGAATTAAAAGCTGAAATGCGTGGATGAAAACGATTAGGCAAATCTTTATCCGGAATAAACAACACTTCGTTGCAAATGGCAAACAGTCCTTCCTGGATGATCCGGCTTTTGGTATCTTCTTTCCCAGAGAAATGCATTTGTATTTTTTGCTGGGTATTGAACGGCTCCTTCAGCGCAAAATGACGAGAAGTAGCCCTGTTCAAATATACCATAGTAACTTCTTCCGTATATTCGCCGAATAGTTCAGACAGAAATTGTTCGTTAATGTGGGCATTGATACATTTTTCCAATTGAAAATCGAATCCTGAATTTTTTATTTCTTCTTCACTGAAAGGCAAAGCCGGATTGAAGCAGCCCAAAAGTCCCTGAACCGAATCTTCGGGAATTTCCCATATACGGAAAAAGCCAAGAATGTGATCGATGCGGAAAGCGTCGAAATAATCCGTCATTTTGAGGAAGCGTTTTTTCCACCAATAAAAATGGTCAGCTTCCATCTGCTCCCAGTTGTAGGTTGGAAATCCCCAATTTTGTCCCGTAATTGAAAAATCATCGGGAGGAGCGCCGGTCTGGTATTTTTTGTCGAAGAATTCAGGTTCCGTCCATGCTTCAATACTTGTCCGACTAATGCCAATCGGAATATCGCCTTTTAGCACAACTCCCTTGGAATAAGCATAATCTTTAACTTCTGTAAGTTGCTTGTGTAAATGGAATTGCAAAAAATAATACAAAGCTATTTCAGGATAATGCACTTTATCTGGATGACAAAACCTTTCAATTGCTTCCTTATCATACCGGTTGTATTCTTTCCAGAGTAGGAAGTTACAGGTTTGGTATTTATCCCTCAAATACGAATAGGCGGAATAAGGAATCAACCATTCCTTGTTTTTATCAAAAAAAGAAAAAAATTCCGGAGATTGTAAAGTCCTGTTTCCGTCCTGTTCAAATATTTCTCTAAAAAACATCCACTTAAATTTCTCTACTTGTTCGTAATCCACATCATCCAATACATTCAATTCAATCTGCTTATTATCGTAATACTGTTTTCTACAGGGATCATTCAGCGGTCCCATCGCATTCAAATTCAGGTAAATCGGATGTAAGGCATAAATGGAAATTGCGTTATAGGGATAAGAATCCGACCATGTATGCGTTTGAGTGGTATCGTTGATAGGTAGGATTTGAAGAATTTTTTGCGAAGTGAGTTTCAGCCAGTCGATACATCTTTTCAAATCGCCGAAATCACCAATACCGAAGCTGGTTTCCGAACGGAGTGAAAAGACCGGAACGACAGTACCGGCGCATTTCCATTCGGTTGAATCTTTTCTAAATTGCAGTCCGGAAACAATGACGGTCTCATTTTCGTTAACAGAAGAAATTGTTATGGCTCTATTTTCACCTTCTTCCCACTCGATCAATGATTTGCTTTCGTTTTCAACGATGCAGAATTTATATTCAATAGGGTAGGAGAGAACATTTGCATCCAATTCGATCGACCATTCGGGGAAATAGTCACAGTTCATAATTAATGCTTTACAGGTATCCCAATTTCCTAATCCGACTTGATTGCCAATGATTGCTACGCTTTGATTCCGCTCAATGCTGGACGCCAAAACTTTAATTCGTAATTTTTTTTTAGAGTTTATGTTGGGATCAGATATACAAGCGGGATGAGCAAACCAACTTTTATAGAAAGCAGATGAGTAAAAAGCCGTATTTTGCGGTTGCTTTTGCCAATAATCGATTAAGATATAATTTTGTGTAATATCTTTAATACTTTGCTTATGATTTCGTTGCCATTCCTCAAAAATGAATTGGTTGTTGTAGCTAAGAAAATACCGGTATTCAAAGTCGACTGGTTTATCAAGTATTTCCAATTCAAGCGCCCAATTTCCATCGCCCATATATTGCATTATTTTTGCCGAGTCCGTGTCCCATGACCCTAATTCGGGTAAAGATCCTGTGATAAAAAGAGATTGACCCCACACTGTTTGGAAATTGATATGTAGACGAATTTTCATTGCAATTGATTTTTAATCTATTTGATTATTATTTTTTGAGTGTACGTTTTCGAGTTATTCTTTAACTGTAGCAGATAGATGCCGGGATTGAAATTCATTTTTTTGTAATAAACCGGTTCGATTGTTTGCTCTTGCTGCAGTAATTGCCCCGAAGCAGCGTAAAACGACAGAGTGGAAATTGTTCGCGGATCACAACGGATTGTTAAGACCCCGCCGCTTTCGATCGGATTCGGATAGATATTGATTTCTCCCTCCAAATGATTAGTTGGAACGATAGCAGTATTATTTTGCACAGCGACATGCGCACATACCGATTCGGATTCTTTCCTATCGTAGAGAGCAGTTACACAGTAGTTATAATTACCTGTTCCTACATTCGTTTGCGAATAAGTTGTATTGTTCTTACCCATCAGTTTTATTATCAGCACATCATTTCGATAGATATTATAACCTGTTACATCTTCCGATGGTTTGTTCCAAGATAGATTGACGGTAGTTTGGTTTTCAACGCTTATTTGAAAATTAGTTACCGATTCTACGCTCGACATGGAGAATTGGAAAGAAATAATGCCGTTTTGCTCTTGTATTTCGGTAATCGGTTTAGTAGTATTTGCTCCCATCCATGAAATTGCAGCAGGAACCGTATAGTCGGTAAACGAGGTATTGTTGGAACTACCGGGGAAAGGGCATCCGGACGAGTTGATATTTCCGTAAGAAGCAGGATCACTCGTCGGGTTTGTAATTGCCGAAGCGCACACGGGATATACTTTTTGAGGGTGTTTTATGTTGACTGTATTATTGAAAATATCCGAATTGGTGATACTCACATGATAGATTAACAAGCCTGTACCGGGAATATATTGATCAAAACCTATTTTCTGACGATTCTCGAGAATAAAATATTCCCCTGAAGTAGAGGTATTATAGCGATACGCTACCGGATTCGTCGTTGAATTTGTCATATTGCTGATTATTTGCGGTTGATCTAAAACAACGGGAGTTACCCATCCGAATTGAACTTTCTGATACATATTAATATGCGCCGGACACGCACCATTATTATTCCAGTTTCCGTTTGCCATTAAATCCCACAATCCTGTTCCTGCGAATTGTCCTCCACTGTCTGCGTAGTCCACATCGTAAAAATCCGGAGACCCTAAAACATGTCCTATTTCATGACAAATGACGCCGATATATGTAATGTTAGATCCGAAATTTCCTCGTAATTCGGGTGAGCAGGAATAGGTATTCAACTTTTTATTTCCAAATGTAAGTGCAGGATAAAACCCTGATTCATGCGCCCATATACAATTCGGATCTCCGCCTGCTTCTTCGCCATAGCCGGCGTAAATGATATGAAAGGCGTCGATGTATCCGTCGCCGTCATTATCATATTTGGCAGGAGTAATTTTGGTATCTTTGAAAGTAAGATTCGCTACTTCCGTCGCAAATTCATGAACCAGTCTGACAGAATCATGACCCTCGATATCATTAGCGCCGTAGTATGCCCAATTTTTGGATACGGTATAAGGACCGGCAACTGTAACTACAAGGTTTAATTTTCCATACGAATTTTCATAATAGTAATCGTTAACGCTACCCATAGCTCCGTTCGCACTATAACCGGCTTGATTCATCAAACTATTAAATTCTTCCGGCGTTTTTACGATCGGTTTGTCATGAAAATTTACCAAGGCGCAAATGGCGTACGTTGTATCTCCTGCTGAAGCCCGAAATTGACTCTGACCAATAGTTGACGATTCTCGAGTAATTTTCCGTATACTGCTAAGGGTATTGATTTGAGCGCTACTATATTTCAATTTTTTCGGAATATTATTTAAAAAAATTTGATCAGAGGTCGAGCGCAAAGATACATCACGAGCAACAACAGAAGAGGGAATCATCCCGCCTTCTTTGTTGGAAATAGCGTAAACAATTGTGTGATTGTTGTTATATAGAAGCGAATAACCATCTTCCGATTCCATCCAATGCACTTTTTCGTCTCCTTTCAAATACAGGGAAATCGCTGTTCCATCCGGTTGCTTTTTGTGAATCAGACCCGGATAAGCCGGAGATGCTTTCACTGTAATTAATTGAAATACAAACAATATGATAATATATAGCGATGTTCGAAATGTATTCATATCAACCATTAGTTAATAAGGAAATAAAGCGCAAATATACGATTTTTTCCATAAGAAGGGAAAATCTTTTACTCCTATTCAAAATTTGTTTTTGTCTTAATATTTTTTTGTACCTTTGCAGCACAAATTTCGGGCTTGACTGGTTTTGACAGCGGGTAGAAGGGGTTTGTAAGCATGCAGCGCTTCGTTGTTCGGCGCTATAATCTCGAATGATAAACAAGTAACTGGCGAAAATACTTACGCTCTTGCTGCTTGATCGAAGTATAGTAGATTTTAAGCTTTATTCCGGTTCAAGGAATCGGAACGAGACATCGCCCGGA
>Ga0123354_10012940_pt1 | contig 12922 bp, 10 predicted proteins | sample TergutLab28metaG_2_FD_97872 | JGI IMG/M metagenome (GOLD analysis project Ga0123354, IMG submission 97872) | Labiotermes labralis P4 segment gut microbial communities from Petit-Saut dam, French Guiana - Lab288 P4 | ecosystem: Host-associated > Arthropoda: Insects > Digestive system > Gut ...
TCTCTCTCTCTCTCTCTCTCTGAACACTGTAACAAAACATGAATGGCGTTCTCCTGCCCTTGGCATTATGCATACCCCACCTACCCCAATCGAAACGATGCTATCCGATAATGCACTATTAACCAGCGACAGAATTACTGAAGTTGGCTGCTAGGAAAGTTGCTGGTCCTGTCTGTGATTAAGCAATCAGGCTGCATTTAGAAAAATTTTTAATTTCATAATTACCCCAGACATTTGCGCCCCATCAACACAGTGGTGATAATTTGAGTCTCGGTTGGTTTGAGATAGTCAAGAAATGCAGATACATCCGTGTCTTTGGCGTGACTCGATCTGTCGTCCCATAATCTCGTATAACTCTGACGGCCTCAGATGTTGGCTTTTTAAATACTTCGAACGTACAGACGGCAGTCAGACTTCATTGCTTGTCGATGCTTGTTGATGCAGTCTGAAGTCACTAGGCTAGGAAGCTCCTGATGGCGTCGACAGCCGTTAAGCCAACTGCAGGCGGTATAATACTGACTGAGGTTAAAGCTAAAGGTACTGGGTTCTTTGTAAGCGGATGCCTTAATCGGCTTTCGACAGAATGACTGGAAATACAGACACGTTCACTTGTGGTGGCAAATCCGCGGGATATGAGTCTGATTAAACCTAGTTAAGAGTAATCGGATTATACTTGCAAGAATTGTGTTATGTATTTGGAGGTCAGTATTAGAGAGCTCTTGGGTTCAAAACCCAACCGGATACAGGCTCATTGATATTTTAAGCATTTTCTTTTGTCCCTCCTGGCAAATGCCGTGTCATTTGTTTTGCTGTTCCAGGCTATATATATATATATATCAGTGTAAATAAACACGTCGTTCAATAAAGAATGAATAATAAACAAAATAATCTAAAACTCTGAACTATTTCCTGTAAGCCTTGATAAACAAGTTCTGCACTTCACTCCCACATTCGTTTCTGTTGCTGCCCGGTAACAGAACACACGGTAGATTCATTGTTGCGTGGTTTACTTTCTGACCGCATTCCTTGTCGTAGCATAGACTCGAAGACACAATGAGTGAAGAAATGGCAAGAGTGAAGAAGCAGGTGTGGCAACACAAGCCCTCAGTGAGGTGGACGCGAATGACACCCGAAACCGCATGATTACGCGGCAAGAGTATTCAGATTATCTCTGTGACAGTGTAAGTTCACTGCTTTCAAATGAATGGGTGTCGTAGATGTGGGCCGGCATGTGGTTCAGCTAAACAGTAAAGAGGCTTTGCTTGGACAGCGATCTGAAGCAGGTTTTAATCAAGACTGCGACGCCGTCAGTTACAAGAATCAGTCCATTTCGTTTTTTATTTAGGTGGCCGTTCCCAAAACTGTACTGGTTTACCAACCCCGTGAAAAGAAAATCTCCAGTCCTGAACAAATGTTGAGGACAACACCAAATTCTGCGTAATAACAGAGCACATTTGCCTGGTTTTTGCAGATAAGGATTTGGTAGCATGCTGAAATATCCAATTTCAATGGACTTCAGCTCTTCGCCTGAGGTGGCTGAATACCTCGAAATTATCGGTCAAAACAGGCCGCAGACTGGTTGAGATTTGTACTGCCTTCCGGTAGCAAACCTGTACTGCAGCCGTACACCAGCCTGCCAGATCCAATGTATTTGGAATTCATAGCGCAAAATGGAGAGTTTGACAAACTTGACATTATAATAATCCGTGTGTATGTGTGCGTGCATGTGGCACGTATGGTTGAGGAGGAGGGGGGTGTATAGGGTCTTGGTGGGGAAACCGGAGGGAAAGACACCACTGGGGAGACCTGGGCGTAGATGGGTGGATAATATTAGGATGGATCTCCAGGAGGTGGGATGTGGGCATATGGACTGGATTGGGCTGGCCCACTCACCGCACTCACAAGCGCAGACGCTTGTGAGTGCGGTAATGAACCTTCGGGTTCCGTGAAATGCGGGGAATTTCTTGACTAGCTGCAAACCAGTTAGCTTCTCAAGAAGGACTCTGCACCATGGATTAAGTAAGTAAGTAGTAAGTAAGTAAGTATGTGTGCGTGCGTGCGTGCGTGTGTGTGTATGTGTTCACGGAGAAAGGGGGGGGGGGTGCTGAACGTCAGGGTCCTGACGACTGTAGGTTTCCCAGTGGTCCAGTCCACAGGAAGCTGAGATGAGGCGAGCATCTCTATCGGAACTGACGCCTCCAATGTGCCGGGTTCATTCCCCGGATATACACTTACACGAATTATTATGGAGCATCGGTGGATTTAGTTTGCTGGTAGAAAACCGACATCTGTGAGATGAACCTGTCCACATCCCACTTTGTCTACCACGAATCCCACATGGACTGTTGTGCGACAGAAATGGGGACTTCTTGCGCTGTAAACAACAGGCGACAGACCATCTGAACTGTGATATAGTCTGAATCCATTTGTACAGGCGAATCCTTCACAACAGCAAATGAACGCTAATGTCTCAAACGAGGCTAAATAACATTTAGTATTCAATTCATATCTCAATAAAATGCATCGCATTTCCATTACAAAGACTAACCTGTTAAAAATGATCTTTTATTCCTAGAATCACAAGAAACACGTAAGCACACAGTGTAGCGTAAATGTAGGCTTTATAACTGTTAAAGCAAATGGTACATACAGTTTGCTAAAGCAAGTGGTACATAAAGTTAACCACAGTATTTTAAACGGCTAAGATAAACTGTAAGGCAAATTTGATAGGTGAGGCTGCAGTTGTCCTTGTGTTCGTTCTGAAGTTAGGAAAGGAACGAGAGATGGAAGTGGAATCACAAAATTAAGTTTGGCAACGTTGCTCACGGACATTTGGGGTGGAGTCTTGAGAGTTGACAATCGCTATCGTTATTTTTTAAATCCGCCCTTTTCTTATAATTCTGGAGTTTGCCCTTCCATGTTTCTTGAAACATTTTTCATTAATTTCTTGTAATTTTTGTTCTTATGGTCATTACGGTGCTGAATGTGTAATGCAGAATCCCTTAATGCAGTAGGTTTTTCAAGAAAGATTTGCTGCCAAAGAAACTGCGATATGATTAATTTAAACGCACTATCAAAATTTCCTTTAACTGCCTCACTATGCCAACACACAGCTGCAGAAAGGCTGGCGAAATAACATGTGAAGCAGTCCAAGTAAATTTTAGGTAGAACAACGTGGTTCTGGAGTAAGTTTCTCTCTCAGTACTTAGTGTTTCCTATGAACGTCATTCCTTCAGTTCATCAAAGTAATTTTCATTCATCCACTATCGACACTATATAGTTTAGGTACTGATAGAGTGGCTAAAGAAGCTACTAAGGAAACTTAGGTTAACGTTTTAATGTCATGTAACCGGCTGGTGGCAGAGATAGGCGTAATTTGTCGCTCTCCTTAATTAAGCATCAAGCAATGAAGGCATATGGAGGAGCAGAATTATAGTTCCACCCATTCTTATGCTCGGCACTGGTGGAGGCGACGGGTTACGAACCCTTTCCCCTCGGCGGAATTGAACCATATGCCCATTGGCTAGGAGACTGGATGACCCTGCCGAGAATGAAACCACAGTTCCTCGGACATCCAACACATGGCTTAGTCACCATACTGAGAACTTCAAGTTCCACCCAGATGTTGAAACAAGCGACACATTCGAAAATATACTCGTAATTTGAGGGTTACGATTTGACTTGAAATTTGCAGCGAAATTTGATCTGCCTTACTTGTGTTTCATTTGATAAACTTTCAACAGTTGAGATTTTGGTCCTATAGCGACAAGTGATGAAGTCGTGAGTCAGTAATGTGTTGGAAAGGATACGGAAAAGTTCACCTTTGTCCTGATGTCAGTCTTAGTTTCAAAATTTCAAGCTGGTTCTCCCAACCACTTGCCCCTAAGCTTCGGCATTGTGGTGTGTGTCATTTGTTGGCTTTACTGTTGGTGGTTGATATGTTTGATATCACTCATCGCACATGTCTTGTGATTTGAACAAAACCATTGTTATTAACAGTTAGGTTTGTGTTCTTTATTTAAACTGAGCGCATTTCTTGATGCGGCACTTCATGATGGAACTGTCTACGAACAGTGAAAACTACATGCGGACGACAGTTTCAAATCCTGCCTTATACTCACCTGGACTTATTTTCGTTTACTATGAATTCTTTCTTTGCAAAATATTATGTTCCCCTGGAAGTTGTTTAATTAGTCCGCTGAGTGGAACACTTGAAATAATTGGCCTGTTTCGAGTTCCTTTGACCAGGAAGGACTGAGAAAAACCACGAAATTTCAGTCCGGATAGTCGGTCTTCGGTTCGTTTATTCCATCCGGGCGCCTCCTGAACGCGTTCCGTGCATCTGATGTTGCGATCGTTACAAGGGTCTACTGAAATGCTAGGACCTACCGATCTCGATTTTAGTTAGAATGAACAAATCGATTAGAAATTTAATTCAGGATATCTGGTCTTCAGGCCACGATTTGAAGTTGTAACAGAACGCAGGAGTGCTAACCATTGCGTCATGCCGTGGCTGGAAGACGGTGTAATCTAAAAGAGTCCTCGTGAACCACAGTTCTTCGGAGTCATTTCCGTCATAAAAAGCTCGTTTCTTCCACACAAACAGACGGACGCGCTTTTGATAACTGCAACATTTTCTACGAACGCGCCTAAAATCTATGTAGAGTTTCGATCCAATTAGCCCAGAAAGACGTCCTCTGTACGTCCAACGCATACAAAACCTTGATGTCATTTTAATTGGACGAGCGGCCTCTGCTGTCCTTGTACATAAAGCCTTGTGGCGCCACGCAATGGTAGTGAGTGGGCACAGAAATGAAGACATTGGCCGTGAGTGACCTCTGTCGATACATATACACCTATCACCGTTCTTAGACCAACCTGTTTTCGTCACAATGGTTGCCAGGTTCAGAAGAATCTACGTAAATATCCGCAGTATTTATAAAACTTAAGGGAACCAAGTTCATTTGTACTGAATATTCATGTTGTGGTCTTCTGGGTTATAACACCGTGAAGTCTGGTAGGTGGTTGCCAACGTAATGGAGAAGGTTTACTCTCTATATCTTCGGAGTGGAAATACATTTTTTAAAAGTTTGCTTTATCATAAATATGTATGTCTCTGGACGGAGAGAAGTTGTTTCTTATCCGGTACCCACAAGGTGTAAATAAGATATGTCACAAGCTAGTAAAAACTTCTCTATTTGTCTCATTCCTTCTTAAATCGGTTACTTTCTAGGCTTTGTTTTTCGGAAGTTTAAGAAGAAAGATGTTACATGGAAGTAATGAAAACCCACTGTTTCACTTGAGTTTGGGAATCGTATTTCAGAAGTTTGGAACCATTACAGCAAGCTGTTTATGGACTATTGTTTAATGCTTCTATCACGGGCTGTCAGTAATTATACTGTCGCAATGACACTCGTAGTGTGGAAGGAGCGGTCTGTCGGTCGCTCAGTAAACTATTTTAGTTACCATAAGGCGGGACAAGTTAAAATGTATGAAATGTTAATATTGAGACACTTAAGCTTTGTTTTGTGTTTTTGACTAAATTGGACAGTTTCAGGACAAAAGAAACCAAATAAATCGAGCCCAGCATGGATTTAAATCACAGTCTTTTGAGGTATGGCACCGTGTCAACTGATAACTTGGTTCTACCGTGAAGGAAGGGAGTGTATACTGCGTCGAAAAGCCGGTACCCATGTGCCATGATCCAAAAGACCACAGCCGTAACATCATCCCCTCTCTCACACCGCTGTTCAAATGTATCCCTGTGCACTTGGCAAGAAGGCTGTTTGGAGGACACAGCTTTGATTTATGCTTGATTCCTGTCGCTCGCAGATGATAGGTGCGAGACGGAACCCGTTTCTGTCGAAAGATAGAATAACTTAAACAGAGAACACACATGTCGGGTAAGTTCACCCTAGAACAGGCCACGAAGGTCCAAAGGCGGAGCAGATGTATAGCTCTTCTCTTCCTTCAGCCTCGGCGTTAGATGGGGGTGGGTATTCAACGCCACGCTCCGGCCGCTTTAACCCAGGGAAAGACGTGTTATCCATTGTATGGGAGGCTGGGTGGACTCCACGGCCCCTCTGGACGGGTGCGGAAAATCTCACCTCCACCGGGATTCGATCCCCGGATCGTCCAGCCCATAGCGAGTCGCTACACAGAATGCGCCATCCCCCCGCCCCTCCCCCCCCACACACACACACACACGTTGGGTACATAATTTTTGTCGGTAAACCTAACGTGAACAGACGTCTCGGAAGACCTAAGATAAAGTGTGAAGTTAATATTAAAATGAATTTGGAAAACAGCTGGTGAAGCTGTCGCCCGCAATCTTCTGGATTAAACAGTTGGTGAAGCTGTCGCCCGCAATCTTCTGCATTATAATAGGGCTATTGTGATACAGAAATAACCCTTCGCGTTTCATTGAACGCACGGAACTTCCTGATCAACTGCATGACTGTCAGCTTCTCAAGAAATCCTTGGAGTTCACTAGGGTGGCCGACAATCACGTAAGAGGACCACAACTTTAAACTATTTTTTGTTATATTTCATTATGTTTAACTCCCAACTGTTAGTAATTTCTTCCACGAAATTTACTGACATAATTCTGTGGGATTCTTTTCCTGTGGACTTCCATAGCACAAGCGGTTAGTGCCTGCATCTCACTGCGGAGGCCGGGTTTGAACCCGAGTATTCTTGGTGGTATTCGGGTGACAGAATAGAAACGTAAACCTGATTAAGTATCTAGCTAATTCCGTTGATCAGTCCTCATTCCGCTAGGCTAATGCCGAGACAGAATTATCCGAAGTATTCCACGGCCAAACATGCATTTACACAATCCAACAACAAATATGAGGTGCTTTTCAACGACCGAATAATTCACATCAGAGCAATAGTTCATGCATAAAAAATATCTTTCATTTTGCTGTTTACGCTCGGATGGTGGATAAGATAACATAACCAATTAATAGTTTATCTTCTCACGTCTTCCATCCGAATAGTCATTTCTTTACTTGAATTTCCCAATACGCTAATCTTCCCAGTATCAGAACCACCATTATTGCTTGTACCTTGCTACTATCACACCACACACTGTCTGTTTGTTTACGGTTCGTCAGATTCTCCTGCCTTTCTCTCCATCCCTAAATAGACACATAGACCTAGTTTCCTCATAAACATACATGATGACATTGGATCTTGAAGAAGTGTGTATGAAGGAATGAACTGGCTTAAACTGTCTCGGGATGACGTCCACAGGCGATCTTTGTGGAGAGTTTTAATGAACCTTCGAGTAACACAAAAACCAGGGAATTTCTTGATCATCAGATCTTAAGATTTGTCACCGTGAAGTCTGGTTTCGGAAGAACTTGCTGCGTCCTTTCTCAGAACATAAGAACTATCATTTGGTACTTCAGTTTTGACAAGATATTTTTCAGAGAACGTACGTACTAGTGCTACGGAGAAACTTCTTGCTATCTTCTTAACTCTAGACCAGTGTTTCTCAACCGCCGGGCCGTGGACCGGTACCGGGGCCTGGCATCAATTATACCGGGCCGCGAGAGGTTCTCCTGGAATTTATTTTAGTTTTCTAAGCAGTTTTCATGAATAAATGTTTTATTGTGGAAATATTCTGAGGAGAAAAATATTCGTGAATGTTTCGGAAAACTCAGACCCAGATGTCGGCCTGAGGAAACTACAATATGCTACAATATACTACAATATGCTACAATATGCTACAAGATGTCATTAGTCCAGTGATTGATAACTAATTTAAATGTAATTTTATATTTATCAACATGCCACACCGTATACGTAAGTGTACTAATACTCTTTATGATTATGCCATAATTAATTATTAATACTTGTTAGTTTAATATATGAACTTAAAAAAATGTAAAGGTATTTACGAGTAACTTTGTTGGGATCGGGCCCTCGTCTTATGAAATAAGAATTTACCGGGCCGCGGTCTCACAAAGTTTGAGAAACATTGTTCTAGACGATATGTAGACAGGTATTCGGGAACCAGGTTTTCGGAGTAATCTGCTGCCTTCGTCTTCAAGGTATGCAGGTTCCACTTGTTCTGTACACTACTATCCTATACTGCTTTGTCAAGAGGTTTTTAAGTAAGGATCAGGCTGACTTTACGTATTATATAGGATAGACCAGTGGTTGTGCCAGTGGACAGCTTGACAGAGAATTAGGAACCAGTAAAAATATTCTGCTGCACTTGGCCATGTCCGTTACACCCCTCTGAAGCTGGAAGGGGATGACAAGGAGAGAAGCAACAGTAGAGGTCACTGAGAAAAGTGAGGGTAAATTAGAATGACGGGTGTGGGCACTAAATGGAAACTTTTGAGAGAAGTACTTGTGTAGGCCAGTATCATATGCTCCTAATCTCCGACCCTAAGTTCCCTGAGAACAACGACGCCCCCTGAATAATTTAGCTATTGTCCGATCTAGGTTTTCAGAAGTAAAATTCTGGTCCTGCCTGTGAAAGGCAGTTGCGATTTCAGTTCGAATTACGACACACCGAAATGTCTTGTTGATGCGTTTTGAGCGCCAGGAATGCAGGAACAAGATTTTGTATGCTTACGTAACAGAATTATACCAACAGCTAAGACAGTAGAATGTTTACTGACAGAACGTCATGTATAAAGTTAACAGCCAGCTGACGTGATATTATTGTTTTGGCTGTGCATACCCGAATTGAATGAAAGAGTGGTGAGTCTCTAAGGTCAGAGGCTTTGAGGAATTCGTTCCTTAAGTGCCACACGAAAATTCTGTTAGGAAATTTCAATGTAAAATTAAGGTAAAAGTGGCGGTAAAGTTGTCCCGCTACACGACATGAAAGTTTGTATGAGTGGAGGCATAACTCCACATATTCCTAACCTCGGCACTGGATGAACGTGAGTGGTCAGCCTTATCTGCGGCCGATTTATCACCGGAGAAATATCCCCCAGTTCGCACTGAATTTGAGTCGGCCTGGACGTTTTGGAGAACAGGTAAATATTTTACCTTTGCCCGGGATTCGACTTCCGGCTCTTTGAGTCCGTAGCCAACTCATTACACTGACTACGCTATCCCGGTAACAATCAGGGAGAGACGGCCTGAAATGTATTTGATGTCTAAGTTTTCAGAGAAGATTGTTTTTCCGATCACTATATGGTGGTTGCAAAAATTAGGGATAGACTGTTATTTAGTAACCGATAAAACAGAAGTCTGATACTGGGAGAGTCTTCCTCAAGAAGATAAAAGATGTGGAAGTTAGAGAAAATTATGGAGGTTATAAATAGGGCTAGGGGGAAAATAACCGAGAGAAAATCAAATCTGTAAATCAGACGTCGTTCGAAATTACGTATGGCAACCGTACGTGTAAAAACGAAGGTTTCATTATGAATACTTAAAACTATTAGACCAAAGGAAACATAATATACTTCAGTGGTTACAACATCAAAGTCAAATTAATGCTGACAGAATGAGAAATATAGCGGTTCAGCTGCTAAGATTTACAGCGCAAAGTGTAAAGGTAATGCTACCACATTACAGGTCTGGGGAGGCCCTTAGTGCTTCAGGAGTTTGTGGCTACCAGAATTTCTAGAGAGTCGGTATATGAAGGTGGTAAGGTTGTCAGTCCTACACACTGGCCGCCTTTACCCACTAGGAGATACCCCTGCTACACATTTCTGTTACAGTTGATACCAGGGCCATAGTTTCCGCGAAAAAGGACGAAGATATTTGAAAGAAGCAATTAGTGAGCTTCAAATAAACAAGAAGACAGAGAATGTTATGAATATGGATACAAATAAAACAGCATTGGTGAAAGGTTTCCAGTTCCTAACTGAATCAGTAAGGATGACAAAGGTGAGCTGCTTCCTTAATTCTGCAGTAATTCGAATAGGCAGAAGAAACACCCGTGTCTGTTACTGAGTATACATAACAGCTGAGCCAGTAGTGAGTGAGCCTAGTGTATCTGAGACTGAGATATTAAGTGAAATGTGAAAAGTAATAAACAACAACAAATTTCGGCAGAACTGTTCCAGAAACTAAATAATTCTTTTCGGGGGGAAAAAAATATCGCTTTCACAGCTTAAAATGTAACTATATATGTCGGGGCCATAAAACTTACGAGCAATTTTCGTGGCTCATGACTGTTATGAACAACGTAAAAATTTATCTTGTATCCTTCTGTAAAAACTAAAGCTGTCTCCATAAGTATTCCAATTAATTAGGATCATTAATGTGAATTTCGATGTGACCTATTAGACAAATTCCTCAACTATTTGAGAAATAAAAGGGGAACAGATCTATGTAGGACACGAGTTACTAGTAGACTGTACTTCACTCTCTTTGAGTTTGTTATAGACCTGAAATTAGTTGCGTTAATTGAAATGGGTTAAAGTGAATCATACATGCTGGATGTTTCCTATTCAGAATTATCTGAAACAGGGAGTTGCTTTGTTGCCATTGTTGCCATTGTTTCCAAAATCTGCTTTCAAATATGCAATTTAGAAGGTCGACGTAAACAAGGAAGGACTGAAATTTATTAGGGCATATCAGCTTCTTTTCTACAATGATGATGTTAACGTGCCTAGACAGGATATAAATATTATAAACAATAATACGGAAGGTTTATTAGTCACTAGTAAGAAAGTTTTCTATCGGTAAACTTTGCGAGAAAACAAACACGTTATTGTGTCTTGAACACAATGCAGGATCCTGTCACAATACCGAGACACGTAATTAACCGTTTCAAAGTATGACGAAGCTAAGCTATTTTGGAATCCCACTAACAAATTAAAATTTCCTATTTGAACAAATTAATGGCAGATTAAATATTGGGGATATCTGCTACTCATTTGTTAACTAAGGATAACAGTATTAAAATATTCAGAATCGTAATTTTGCCCGTTGTTTTATACGGACATGAAACTTGGTTTCTTACATTAAGAGAATATATTCTGAGGTGTTCGAGACAGTCTGCTGGGGAAGGTATTTGGGCGTAGCAGGGAGCAGTAACAGGCGAGTGGGGCAAAGCACATAAAAAGAAGATGCATATATTGTAGTTCCGAACAAATATTAGTGTGATCAAATCACAACGGATGAGATGGCGGGGGAGGGGGAGTCTTTTGACACGTTAGGAGGAGAAGGGACATACACGCAAGTTTTGTTTGGAGAAAGCTGAAGGGAAGAGACCACTTGGAATTCCTAATCGTAAATTGCAGGTTAGTACGGACTGAATGAGTTTGGCTCAGAATATGAAGAATTTGCAGTTTGAACAAATAATGAAATTTCGGGTTTAGTAAAGTGCGGGGAATTTGTTGGGTAGCTAATTTGTTGGGTAGCTAATTTGTTGGGTAGCTAATTTGTTGGGTAGCTAATTTGTTGGGTAGCTAATTTTCTCCTCAAGAAGAGCCCTGTGTAGCATTACTCTATTCGGAAAACACAGACATCGCATTTGAACACTGCCGGTAGGTGGGGTAAAACAGAACTACAAGTGTGGGTTTTTGTTACATGATAATTACCTGAACCACATTTATCTACGTGTAGTTCACGTCCTTGCGCCTTATTTCTTTAAGATTCATTCTAACTATATCTCGACATTCACTCTATTTTTTTTTCCAGCTGCTCTAATTCTTTTATCTTGTATCTTATATGCAGACATATATCTTATCATGTCTGCTGCGAGCCTATTCAACCTTTTCGTTGTTTGAATGAACGTAATTTTATTTGGTAAAGAACACATATAGTGAAGCATTTCCATATGCACCTTTCTGAACTCCTGTTACTTCCTCCCTCAATGTGCAGTTAAATTTGGCCCCGAGCATGCGACGAAACTTCTTGACTCATGGGTCCAAGTATTCTTCTACTTGGTCTGTTCTCAAACTCGCTACACCTCGCTTGGCTCAACAGCCCCCAATTTGGCTCAACAGCCCCCAATGGGCACGAGATAATGGAGAGAGAGAGAGACTGTTTTCTCTGTGATGTATGAATTTGAACTCGGATATTGTTTACAATTCAGTTTTAAACGAGCCATTTCACAGATTAGGCGGTCGGATTCCGGCCTGTTACTGCGGGAAGCCTTTTTCCATCCCGGACCCATCCACCTGACGTCTGTGGTTGACAAAATGGTGTGGGCTTCAACGTCTCATGCTCTATACCGATCTTGATGTTTAAGACAACACTTTAACGGAACACACGGAAGAAACCTGGATTCGTTCCGCCAAATGTGTTGCACTTTCGGAAGTCTGGGGGCATTTATAAAGAGAATCGCTTTATTTGTTTTAGGAAGTTTAACGCGTAATGCCATAAAGTATAGGAAAAAATATAGCGAGGATATTGTCTTCTGTGCTGGGGCTTTTGCCTGTTGTCAATTTTAGAGCAAGAAGACGATGGTTTTGTAGTTTTGTAAAAATATACCAACACATAAATGACAATAATTTACTGGTACCTTATACATGTGGGGAAAAAAACCCAAGAAAATATTTGCAGTTACAAGTAATTCATGAAAAAATTTATTCGGGGAAGACCTGCATTGTATGTACTATATGTAACCAAATGTTCGAAAAATGTTGCCACCATAACGTGTTTGCGACTGTCAGCTTCGGCAATATGGAAGAGATGATGCGCAGATCTTTTCATGCACCATGCAGTGAATTCACTACTTTCATTTTTGAATAAATTTGAATAAAGGTTGACCAACTAGATGACACTTGCTTTATTATATATTGCTCAACATGTTTCAGACGTTAATATGTCCATCTTCAGGAGCTAGCGAGTACTTGTTGTATTGTGTAGGCTGCACAACAAGTACTCGCTAGCTCCTGAAGATGGACGTATTAACGTCTGAAACATGTTGAGCAATATATAATAAAGCAAGTGTCATCTAGCTGGTCAACCTTTATTCAAATATCAAGATGATGCA
>Ga0123354_10012941_pt1 | contig 12922 bp, 7 predicted proteins | sample TergutLab28metaG_2_FD_97872 | JGI IMG/M metagenome (GOLD analysis project Ga0123354, IMG submission 97872) | Labiotermes labralis P4 segment gut microbial communities from Petit-Saut dam, French Guiana - Lab288 P4 | ecosystem: Host-associated > Arthropoda: Insects > Digestive system > Gut ...
CGAAGTACTTCTCAAGAAACCTAAGTGCTTCTTCGAAGAAATCAGACCAAAAGCCTATAAACAATTTAGAAATTCGGCACACAGAGTGCTGTGGGACGTTACTGCCATTGAACGGAATGGAGTAGAATATATCTAACCTATCAAGTGCACGCGGTGTTTGGTCACCGAACACTGACACCACAGTTTCGAATCAAAATGTTCCTCTTGCCTCCTGCTTTTCTGTATAACCTGGGGACCCCTTTAAAAAAAGGTAAAGGAACGTGATCCACCATAATTTGTAAGGTACTCTTGGCGTATTATGTAGATCTCGTTGTCTAACACTAATGGCTATGATAAACCAACAGAACACTTGTTGGTGAAGGTATCAGCGGCGGTAGTTCACCTCTGCTGGCTCCGTGCCGTGACGGAACACGAAATATAACGTGGCGGTTGGCATAGGGCTTCCCTGGGGCTGGGTATTTATGTCTGAGTGTGGTGATTCATCGGACATTTTTTGCGAAACACTGAGAATGCCTTCGGATGTAAAGCGAAGTAGTGGGTTTAAAGTTTTCGCGGAATGCGACGGTGTAAAAATTACACCAGTAGCTGTTCACAAATGAATCTATATAATTAAATTCTCAATTTGTACTACGTGTGTCAGCCCTATTTCCACCAATCATCAGGTAAAGGTAAGGGTAAAGCAGTCCCCGTTGCAGGCCTGGAGTGGCCGAGAAGGTTCCAGGAAGTTCAGGTTCCCAGATTTCACGACAACGGTAGAGGATGGTGGTAAGGTTGTCAGCCTTTACCCCCAGGAAAGGCTCCTGGTATTCATTTCTGTTAGAGGCTGAGTCGACCCCAGGGCCATAGTGCGATCGGAAGGATTTTATGTCAATGAAAAATTTCAATGACACCATCTGGGATCGAACCAGTGACCTTCCGATTTGTAGCACAGCACCTTAACCTCTGTGCTACCGCGGTCCCCACCCACCATCAGATACTACATTTAAATGTAGTATTATAAACATAGCTGTTTCATTCTGTGAAAGGTAAGGAGGCTGAATAGGGGGACATATTTCTACGATAGCATCTTGCATTTATGTATTACGAATAGCCTTCGACCAGGATGGGGCTAAGTAAATTGAGTGAGATAATGATGTGTAGGCCTCTTCACTTAAATTCACATAGGCCAATTCACCTAAAATTTTGTGTATATTTCTCATATCGTTCATGCTTGATAAATTTTCCTCCAGCGCAACATGCATCTTGGTATAATAATCAGATAAATCTGTAGTGAAGGACACAAATTATGAAGCTCCTCAGTATTCAGTTCCCTCCAGCTTGCTCTTAACCTGTCTTGAAAGTCCAGGCGTTGTGTTCCTCAGTGCACTTGAAGATATACTTGAAGGGAGGTGGTTTAATATGCGAGCTATATACATGCGTTGTATTGTGATATACAGTGTGTTTCAAGAAGAATAGTAAATATTTTAGGAGATGGTAGTATGGTTTATTCCAAGTAAACAAGTTCATATAAACATGTGTCCAATTTTCAATGGGTGTGAAGTTGGCAGGTACAAATCAGATTTTAGTCTGTGGGGGTGGATGAAAAGCGAAGTCTACAAAGAAAAAGTAAACACAAGAGACGAATGGTCGCTAGCATTATGAATAGTGCTGCTCTTATAAAGTAAGAACGCCAAGACAACCTCAGGAAAGCTACACGTACTGTTGCCAAGAGGGTTGAAAAGTGCATTGAAGTCGATGGTGGGATTTTTGAACACCTACTTTGAACTGTTGCTATTTATTGAGATCATTTACATAACCAATAAATGCAATCAATACGTCATTTTTCTTTTCTTCATACCTTTTGTAAGGCTTTATACGCGTAACATTCAAACAGCTGTATCACCACTTGAAAATTGGACACATGTTTATATGAATTTATTTACTCGGAATAGTCCATACTACAACCTCCTAAAATATTTACTATTCCTCTTGAAACACCCTGTATATTTCCAGCCATCACACACACATTTACTGACACTCTTGTCTCAGTTGACTTGCCGTAGAAACTGTCGCAAGTCCCTTATTTTTCCCCCTTTGTCACCTGGTTCTCGCCGCTTTTCTGTGCCAAAATTATTTGCATCGCCAGTGACTCACGCTGAGTGTTGAGCCACGCGTCGTCGTAGCCTCGTCCTTCAGGGATGCTGGGACTTCTTCCTTTAAAAACGGAACTGAGTATTTGTTTATATTGAGTTTAATGTGCAGGACAAGTACGTAATTTTATTTATGTCTGTGTAAACATTGTCTGTTATCACGAACTGGATTGTGCATTCTTTCTTCCATAACCTGCGGTTCAAAAACTGATAATTCATATTTAACCGCATAATTTCCAACTTATTGTAATTTACCATCCAAATTTTTAATGACAATTAACGGTGAGCAGAGAGGTCAGTAAATGATTGGCCAATTGTGAATGACTGTTGTCCGATTTCTGCTAGTGCAAACGTGTTTGTTTACACACTACTTCGAAGCAGGCTGCAAGAGCAATGCAGTCGGTACCGGAGACTCGTTCTCCGTGAGTAAACTGAGTGCGTTTGAAGCTGATCATTCCTCTTCTAGTGCCTTGCTTGGAGCTTTTCCTGTACTGTAGCTAGATGATTTCATTTGAGTATGTCGCTTAAAACGCACTAGATTAAAATAAATTTTTTTAATAACTGCATGGTGCAGAGTCTTGCTTGAAGACCTCGCTGTTGTTCACTTGGTCATTATATGCCCCTCTTTTTTAAACCCCTAAATCCTGCCGTTAGAAGATCCTGCTGAATCCTGTTTATACAGTCACAACTGTTATTCGTGAGCCTCCTCTTGTTGTCCATAAGACAGTGCCTGGGGCTGTCCTTGTGGCCTCTTCTCAAGAGGTTTTACAACAGAAATTTTGTAATTATGTCGAATGTCGCGCTGTTCATGCTGTTAAGCGAATCACTTCTTGTGCCAAGTAACCAACATCAAGGGGTGATAACGGATGGTGAGCGCGTAATCTCTTGACGGGAAGAAAATGCACTTAGACTGTGTGGGATGTGTGGCAAGGTAATCCTCGTCCTACTGGAGACCTCGAGAGTGCAGGCACGCTGGGACCTTCGTAGTTGCGGAAATGCGACTTTAGTTTTCTTGAGCTTGTATCAGCAGCTTAATAATAATAATAGTTGGAAAACCAGCAGGCCGAGGAAAATCCGGATAGTGGCGTTGCTGATGTGCAAGAGAAACCCATCGCTGTGGGAAAATCAGATTAGGCCAGTTGTTTGTAAATGAGGAAACCCACTTGGGAAAAATTCCAGTTACAGCTGCTTTGGGCATCAAGGGAACTCCAACCGTAAAAAATTATCTCTTGGCGGAAACTGTAACTAGGTCCGATGCCAGGGTACGAGGAACGTTATCCCTCAGGAAAAACTTCAGTAGTGTTGTTGTACGATACCGGGAAACCGTCATTCGCGGAAGATTCAGCGCTGGATTGTAGTTAGCGTCTTTCGGTGGTAACTGGGAACACAAACTGTTTTTTGCAAATTAGTCTGCATGGATCAGCTGGTAATAATTATGTAGACGATAGTATGATAATAATAATAATAATAATAATACGTTACAAAAAGAGACGTGGGCCGTGTAGCTCAGTCGGTATAGCGACTGGCTACGGGCTGGATGGTCCGGGGATCGAATCCCTGTGGGGGGCGAGATTTTCCGCACCTGTCCAGACGTGCCCTGCGGCCCACCCAGCCTCCTGTACAATGGCTACCGGGTCTTTCCCGGGGGTAAAGAGCGGTCGGGGCGTGAGGCTGACCCCTCACCACCTTCTAATGCCGTGGTCAAGAAATAATAGAGCTATACCTTTACTCCCCCTATGGACCGTACGGCCTGTACAGAGCCTCAGTGCCTGTACAAGGGTGCACTGTACCTTTACATTTGCATAAGGAGATATTATAGTGTGTGTGCTCAACTACATTTTGACTTGTGGTACGAAATAGGGGTAAATTGAGAAGGCTGGTCGTTGTGTGTTTGAAAGTGTTGTCGCAGTCTTCTCGAAAGAGAGACCAGACAGAATCACACGATCCGTGGACGGCCTTTATCCCGACCGAGGTTCTCACCAGGACTACCGTCACCGCTACACCATGCAGATCGACGAACTTCACAGATACTTTTCATTCTAAAACGCTCTATCGTACAGTGTTCCTAGACCTTCCTCTCCCTTCTCCTGAAAACTTGTTTGTTGCAGTTTAAGCAAAAATGCATCCCATCTGCACTGATGGTTGAGATCCATGTTTTCTGGGTTGTGATGCTGTGTGGATCGGTATTTGCGGCGTCGTGTCCCAGAAGACTTGAATTTTCACAAATACCGCTCTGAGAACCTCATATCTCGCATCTACAAAGTAGTTGCAGAATTATTTCGTCGGCAGTGTTGCTACCCTTAGGACCCTTTTCTCATAATATCATCAATCTATAGTTTGTCCTTATCGTGAGAGAAAATGTTTCGGGTCCATTCAAAAACTAGTAAAATTATGGGTCTTTGTTTTAATCTCAAATTTTGCAGATAGAAAACGGGAAGACCAGAGAATTACTAGTGAACGGTACTGAGTGTTCCTTGGATTTAAAGCTCCTAATTTTGTCGTGGATGAAATTTGAAGTTACAATATACACTGGAATAAATGTTTGCTACTTAATCTGCGTCATCTGAAGGAATTTAGAGGAAACTGGAGGACGTTCAGTTGTACGCTAAATGACACTGTAATCGTTTGATATTAATATCCTGATGGCTTTCACTTTAGCCTTACTGTCGTTAGCCGAGAAAGTAAAATAGCTTGATTTGTGGCAATTCAGTTGTGTGCCCGCTTGTCCTATTATTGCGCGCAGGGGGGCTTGGCTGTTCGGATTGTCAATTTAATTTCATTTCTTTCATCATTCAGTGAAGTCACAAAATTGCAGCTGACCTACCTTGCATTAGTTTTTATTATTTGCTCTTAAAGAAACGTTAAGTGGCCCCTGGTTAATAAGCAGGGCTTTACGCCAGCTACTCCTATCAACTGCTGGGCTTAGAAGACTCGCCTTGCTTGGTAACATTTTTCAGTTTGTCTCAGTCTATATTTATTTATTTTAAATAATAAAGCCAATCATTGGAGTAGTGAAATTCTCAAGTGACCTGTGTAATTAACGCAGTTTTTAAGTAATATGTGGACTCGATTTCTCGTAGCAAGAAAATACAAATATAAATCACGTAAAAGGCAATAAAGAATTTTGAAACCCCCGCGGTGATTTAGCGTCATTCTGTTTTAATCTGTAGTGCATCATTCGATCCCAATTTCATCAGAAGCGGCTTGTTTTAGTAGGAAATGGGGCACGTATTGTCATCATGATCGTACTGTATTTGGATGTTTGACTTCTTCCAGCGCGGATATAATTCTTACCATATCTCATTAAGAAATTTTAAAATCCAATCAGGAACTTCGTTACTAGTTCTGATTTTCGAATCTGTAACGTCGAGTTACTGAAGTGTTTTCTTCGTTACCTTCATAGAATATAGGGCCTCTCCTGGTTTGGATCGATTTTCATAATATATTCATCCGATACTGTAATGTTTATTCTTTCTAGTATCGATACTGTGCTGTCCTATCAGCACCTGCTGTGTGCATTGTACTTGAGCAGTCAGTATGCAGCCAGTGCGCAGGCGTCTTGCTGAAGCTTATATTATTTCGACTGTTTCAGCCCTGAGCACAAATTACACAATGATTCTACATATACCGTATTTCAGTACACAGCTGTATTGTGTTTGTGCGAAGGTTTGCTCAAATGTCTAACGTCGCACACAGACCTAGAACGTTGGTGATACGACAGGTAAAGGTTTGGATGGGTGGGTTGTTCTGTGAGCTGTAAAACAAGCATTACCTCAGCTGTACCCAGATCCATGTATTAGAACTGGAGGGTATGTGACAGAGTGAAGTTTTTGAGCTGCAGAACAGAAACGTGAAGTTTATGATCAGTCATAATTTATTCTCAGAATCAGCTTCGTAAATATCTCGAACGTCGTTTTGAGGTAGTATGCACTTCATCGTCAAGTGGCCTAGTGCTGAAAACTCGACACAGAAATGGTTTACTGAACGTCGCGATCACCTCCTGCTGCTTGTTCGTGAGGTCTCGGCTTTCTGTTGCGGCCGGAGACAGGCTGTACTGACTGACAGTTCTATTAGTTTTTGTTAGCCTGTTTGAATAGAACTTCAAAATTGGTTACGACCTTTTTTTCCCCACATACCTTCCATTTCGTACTTCGATGATCGTCCAACCATTCGACGCTTTGTAGTGCGATCTATTGGAAACGTTTGTAAACGTCTGAACATTTCGAGGTTTCTTCTGTCTCAACAAATGCAGCTATTTCACAGCTACTAACTGTCGTTCTTCACTGAACAGCTTGAGCAGTTTTGTGAAGTACATTTAAAGGAAACAAATTATAGTGTGTTGCGTAGAGAAGAAAACCAACTAGATGCTACTAAATGGTTTATTGCACTTGTAATCTGCTCAACATATTTCGGGCACTTATATGCCCATCATCAGGAGCTCGAGGCTGTACTTGTGTTATTACCGCATATGGTGTGTAATGCCTTGGTTGCTGGTGGTCGGCGGTCAAGTGCAGGGCAGCAGGCTATGCGTCCGGTATGAGGGAAGCTGCTCGACTGGCGACTAGTCGAGCAGCTTCCCTCATCCCGGACGCATAGCTGCTCGACTGGCGACTAGTCGAGCAGCTTCCCTCATCCCGGACGCATAGCCTGCTACCCTGCACCTGACCGCCGACTACCAGCAACCAAGACATTACACACCATATGCGGTAATAACACAAGTACAGCCTCGAGCTCCTGATGATGGGCATATAAGTGCCTGAAATATGTTGAGCATATTACAAGTGCAGTAAACCATTTAGTAGCATCTAGTTGGTTTTCTTCTGGACGCATATACAACGATGCGAAGGCCTATTCAATTTATAGTGTGTTGAGTTTTTCTTTTATCTGCTTGACTTCACCTGGTGAGATTCTAGGCAGTCTATCAGGACAGAGTTTGTCAAGTTTCATCTTTGTTTCAACATTTGAGTTATTGTGTTTTATTTCTTGTATTATCCTAGCTTACTTCATGAGTAATGCCAATTATTTTTATGAGGTTAAATCAAGTTACATTCTAGTCTTAGTGTATACTTTCGTATTTAGTTCTTCTTCCTTTCTTTGTTCTTGTCCGAATTTATTTCTTTCCTTCTGTCGTTATTCTCGTTAATTATAATCAGCTATATTTATGCCTTTAATTACTATTTAGGTCTTATCTTGTCCACATATCGGTGCTGGTGTTCTAGTTTTTTTTAATGAACGTTGTAGTATTGACTGCGTAAACTTCCAGTGTCGTCGTGGACACTTCGTTTGGTAACTGAAAGGAATGACAAGGATGCGTAAAGATAATGCTCTATGAAAGATAAACTTTGAACTGGAGTTCGTGTAGAGTGTTCTGCTCTAGGATAGTGTAAGTGTATTATGTTATGTGCACGCGTGAGACTCTTAAAGAGACTACTATTACACTGTGTTCTGCGGCAAGACGCCATGTTACGGGCCAGAACCGTTCATGCACCTTTAATACGAAGACATCATACTTATCGCTGCATGACAGTTTTTATGCTCAGGTGTGGTCTGATCGTGTCTAGTAACCCGCGAATGCATTTGTCAGAACAAGCCTTCTCGGAAACCGCCTAGGTACCGGGCTCCTTCCGCGTGGTCGTCCAGCTGGAGTGAGGTTCCTGCTGCGGCCCGTAATATTATTCTTACACTTCAGCCATGACATTTTACTTCCCACTTGCAATTTCTATCTATACATTGACTTCATTCGGACTAGCCATTCGTACACACAGTGAGAGAGCGCTGTCGGTATAGTGCCTAGGTTACGGGCTGAACGACCGAAGGCCGAAGGTCGATTATCGGCAGAAGCAAGGGATTTTTCTGTTCTCCAAAGCGTCCATACCGGTAGTGGGGCCCACCTTGCCTTCTACTAAATGGGTACTACTCCGGAATTTTCTTTAAATGGCTAAGAAGACGCAAGAAACCCTCAGCTCAACTACGCTATGTCGCGACCGACGTCCAAAAAAGAACCTGCCGATAAAAAAATTCTGAATCTTTACCTACTGAGACCGCGTGCTCGAGAGGATAAAATAAGAATCCAGCCAGAGACCTAATTGAAGAAAACCATTATTTTTGACAGTTCCATAGGTTTCGAAAAAGCGTGAGATGGTGCAGATGTCTGTAGTGACTAGTTACGAGCTGTAGGTTTCTTTCATGTTTTGTATTATGCACCCCATGAGAAAACCAGTCCACAAAACTCCGTTTTGCTTCTCAGTCTATGTTTTGGGTACTGTAAACTGCGATTGTTTTATATGGATGGAATTATTACACGTCTTTAGCGTATTTTCTTACTTTGTAGAATGGAATTTTTTCAGAAACTTTTTACGTATCAGTAAATTGGTGCTGTATTCAGAACAGGAGCGTTAGGAAACTTTAATCCGAATTTATACGACACTTCTTGCAACAAATACACGCAGCGTCGTAAGAAATCCTCGTAACGACTATACACGACTCGTAGACTCTCCGTTAAACATGAGAGCAACACGGCAGTGAGGTGGTGAGTGGGCTGGTTAGTTGCTATTGGCAGTTCTCTGTGTGTCCAACATGCATAGAAATAGACGCGACGTACCGTTTCTAAAAATAAATACATGGATATAACGCGGAACTGAATTCAGCAATGAATCTTAAATGTGTGAAATAGATCATTTAAGACTGGTTCAGAATGTGCCTCTGAGCAAAACTAACACTCAGAGATAAAGCTGAACATTTAAACCTTCTGGGACTTTACACCATATTGGACCTGTTGACTGTGAAGATCCTTCGAAATGTTGGTAAGCCTTACCAGTCGACGTAGGATGGCATCCCGGAGACTTGAATCTTCAGCGGCACCGCAGTGAGGAACATCTCGAAGAAAAAGTGAGATTCGTGCTTAAATGATGATGAGAATGATAATAATATCTCGGTATTATTATTGTTATTATTATTATTATTTAGTTTGAGAAATATCTTGTCGTGTACTTCAGAAATACTGGATGTACACAACAGTTGCTTGTTTTTTGCATATGTAAAAGTTGCCCTGTTACTGTGAGAGAACATAATTGCGTTCACAAGCATACATGAACAATTCTGGACATAATCCACCAATGGGGAAGAACTTGGTGGATTTTGCAGGTCACCTAGGTGTATTGAGGTACCGAAATGCAGAAGATTGTCATAGGCGGGACATAGCCAGCGTGGGGGACGATGAAGAATACGGGCATTGGTGATGGGTAACTGCACTGAAAAGCGTCCATGTGGGAGACGGGAAGAGGCTGCGAGAATGAAATTACGATGAATCTTACTGAGATAGGCTGTAGGATGGGCGTGGATAGAACTGGTACAGGAAAACGTCTGGTGGCGGGTTTTGGTGTTAGCGGTGGTGAAGCTTGGCTTTCTGTTACCAGAATATTAATACCTATATATTTATCTATCCCACATTCTGGGTTATAACTCTGCGAAGGTTCTCTCCAGGCTTAGACCAGTGCTGTGACCACAGGATAAGTCCGGGGATGTAAGTGGCACAACAGAGTGTATCGTACGTTGGTTTGACCGAGCCCTTTCGAACCTAACTACTAGCCGCCGCTGATCTGTAGTAAACTCGGCTACTGAATCTGTAATGGTAAGGTGAGAGGTAGGACGTGACAGCACTGGGAGAGCCGTGTTGTTATACACGAGTATCCTATTAACCAAGGTTGAACTACGCACTTAGAAACACTTCTAAAGAAAACCCCCACAACTATACTGACCGGTTTATCCCTGTTTATTCAAATGGATCATGACGTGTAAATTACGGAACCGTCGTCAACTGTACACGGGGCCTTTTCATTATGTACAGCATCCTTCACCTCAACTGCGGCGGTTTTCTTGTACAATTTGTTACACATTTTGAATTATTGTAGGCCTAAGAAATGTATATTCTCTTTCGTTAATTAATTACAAGCTTGGTAAACAATGCTGTCTTAATTTGGCAGACTTACTGACGTTCGGTGAAGATGGTTGTGAATAAAATGCGCTGGTAATAATTTGGAACGAGACAGCTGTGGTCTGTTTGTGTACAGTGTTCCGGCAGACACCTTGAAATACTGAGATAATGAGTGTAGTAAGGCACTGCGAAAAGACAGCGGACTCAATTTACGGCTGTAAGGGAAATGCAAGTGTCGTTTAAAGGCAGGAAGTGACTGCGACTTGCTTTAATGTATTATTTCAGAATTTGTCTGGAAGATAGGAAGGAGAAACACCGAAAACCCGTTCTAAGAATAGACCACCATTATTCCGAAAATCAAACCCGGAGCCCCATATATGAGGCAGTACGTGGCATTTTTTAAATGTTATTACGTCTCTTTCGGTGCCGGTTTTTTCTTTCCTCTCTTTCTGAAGTACGAAGGTACAAGTCTTCTGGGGCGTTACGTTGTATTGACTGATAAATGGTTATCTTCCTCCCGAAGAGTCGTAATATCTCCCTGGTCTTAAACTGTTTAACCTTGAAGATGAAGGCACTACGATCCTTTGAAACGTCTGTGACTGTCTGCTAGTCGACACGGCGTAAAAACCCAGAAGACTTGTTGTATCTTTAATAACAACGTTGTGAGAAGTTCCATTCTTCCCCGATTTTTTTTCCTCCCCCGTGTACGTGTGCTGCATCTCGCAGCTAAGTTCAGCCGTAACGCAATTTAATTGCATTTGTAAAAGTACTGGATCAACAAGAAGTGTTTCAGACTTGTGTGGCCTCTAACTAAGACTGTTCGAATCTGTGTCTTCTGTCTTTGCTTTCCCACGTCACCGATTAAGGATTTGGCTGTCACAGTTAAGGGTTTTAGTAAAAACGTTAAACAAAACGGATACTGGGGAATTAGCCAAAGTATCCACATTTTTTAAATGTCCAAGTTTGCTGTTTTGTATGTCTCTTTGGCATTGATATTTATTTATGGTGGATGTAAATTTAGCGTTGCATAAGTAATTTCGGTACAGATATCACAATGCAAAGGACGAGCTTTTGTTTTTCTTCATGTTTCTTTAAATAATGGACGTAACTAAACATGTTTCAAATACGGTCTGCGGAGCTTAACTATATTTTTGTTTAATGCCATGTATGACGTATAACTCATTACGTTGCATCGAGCTGGCCGGCCGGATTAATGCAGTAACCCAGGATCTTAGAAAATGAGTGTGCCTTGGTTATGGGTTCCTGTGTCAGTCACAATATCTGTGTGTTGAGGTCGGCTTAGATTGGTCCAGAAACTAAGTTAACTTCCACCAGGCTGGAGATGGAGGCCTCGAGCACCAGGAAGATGCGACCTACTTGGCTCCTTTGCTGAGGAAGATAGAAAGTTGGCCAACAGCTACAAGACTGTCCATGGGAAAGGGACGTGCGCGTGATGACTGATGACGAAGCGTTGCACTTGATTCGTGTCATGAAATGATTTATGACATTTTCTGTTTTATAAACAGAATATCTTAACGAAACGTATATGCGCGAGTCTCTGTTTTCTTGTCCTTTTGTTTATAAATAAGACACCTTGATGCCTTTACCCAGTTCAGAATTCGCGTTTGAGCGTTTCTTTGGTCTTCTTATTCTCCAAGCCCCATAATTCCCTTCTGTCGTCGGCCACCCCTTACAAGATTTATTTATACAGAGAGTTCAACTGAAATCCGAACCCAGACACACGGCCAGGTTCACGGCCTTACATCTCAGCATTTTATATATATATATATGTATAATGTGTAATATGTAACTAGGGAAGCCAAGGCCAAACTTAAAGAGCTGTAATGCTGAAGAAGAGAGAGAGGGAGAAGAGAGATGTTACTTACCGCATGCTAAAGTGTTGGCTTTAGTGCATACGATATATCGAAGTACACAGTTCATGTGTTTCGCGGGTCTCTAGAGTGTTATGATGAATCGGAGTTGTCAACATTGTTTCTTTCAAATGGATAGCTGTCAGAGTCTCTGTTTTGATTAGCTCAGCTCAGCTGTTTCGGACGGTCACATAACCTTCCAACCTCAACGTTCTGTGTATGTCAAGGCCAGCCGTACGTACACTGAAAATAGGGTGGCAAGTACCAACACAATATGTTCCTACAGCTTGGTCTGCACGCTGATAACTATATAATAATTCCTGCTAATTATTGTTAATATCAGCTACACGGTATTTTAAGAGTTACAGTGGCTGACGTTTTCATTTCGCAACACCGCACCCTCGTAGCGCTGTGCGTGTCTGCATTGCGTAACATAACTCGCACTTGCCGTTTTAGGGATGATTCCTTCACTCTGGAATCAAATCGCCACACCGTTTGAAGCATAAGTACAGAACTTCTGTTTAAGACTTACGTAAAAAATGTGAAACTGAGAACTTCCCAACAAATAAGAGCGTAGTCTACTCGTCGTCCGTCGTCACTGACTGCACTAACACGTACTGTATTGACAAGACATGATCTATTAGTTGACAACGCTGTAAATGGGATACAGCAACTTTGTTCCCCTGTTAATGTATCCAGCTCTTTTGTCAAGTGTTCAGAAATATTTATGTTTCATTTACTTAACGACGCTTCATTATCTTATTGCACATCGACGAATGGGACAATGTTGAGTTACAAGGATATACAGGGTGTTTCACGACTTTAGGGCATAACTGCAGGAGGTGATTTCCTAGGTCTTTGTGATAAAAAAAGTTCATATAAACATGTGTCCGATTTAGGACGGTTACGGAGTTATGACCGTTTTTTAATTCCCGTACACGCCCTCGTGTGAACCGCGTCTGTCAGGTGGCGGGTCGCTATTTTTAGCC